>Ga0315312_1000033_pt1 | contig 278315 bp, 298 predicted proteins | sample TDP7_MG_FD_203629 | JGI IMG/M metagenome (GOLD analysis project Ga0315312, IMG submission 203629) | Freshwater sediment microbial communities from Lake Towuti, South Sulawesi, Indonesia - TDP7 | ecosystem: Environmental > Aquatic > Freshwater > Lake > Sediment | place: Indonesia: South... | reverse complement strand
GAGCGATTAGCTCTAACTTGCCAGTGGTTCCTGTGCCATTATAAGATGTAACATAAAGAGTGCCATATATCTGTACCGAATTACTGTAACTATGGGTACCGTCTAAGGTATAACTTTCACCGGCAGGAATAATTAAATTTTCCGAATTGTCAGTTACTACTGCTAAAATACTTACTGAAAAGAAAAATAAAAAACTAACCACGAGAAAGAATAACCTTTTTACTTTTTTCATTTATTCTCTTGGAAATACAGAAAACCGACATTGGTATTTTTTACCAGTAGTCGGTTTAGATTTTAATATCTACTAAATTTTTTGTCAGTGTTTTCCTTGCTACTATAACTTGCTCTTCAGGATTAATGGTATCACAGTATCGCCGTTGTAATACCATAACCGATAATAAAAACCTCACGCTAATAGTATATCGGAATTTAAAAATTTGTCAAGAATTTTCAAAAGTGAAAATTTTGTTTACTTTTTTGAATTTGGCTCTTTAGAGAGTATTTCTACTTAAAAAGATTTAAGATTTTCTGCCACCAGACCGGTTCTTTACTTTTCTTTGAAACTTTAACTCGTATTTCCTGTTTAAGGGTAGTCAAACCAATAATTCCCGGTGCAAATCTTACTTGCAATTTTACCATTCCTTCAGTGAAAGAAATTTCTTCAATTTCGGTAGCTAAATGAACAAGACCATCCTTTGTCTTCCCCCCAAGTAAACGGGCGAGATATTGACCAATATCCCGCGTATCAGTAATCAGCGAATAGACAACATCACCATTATGTAAATCTTTTGCTTTTTCCCCTTCCGAATCAGCAAGCATAAGGTCAACATTTAAAATTATTGGTATAGTTTCGTTCTTTTCATTCATCTGTGTAATCTGGACTTTAATCCGCGTAATCAGACATTACTAAGCACGCGGATGAAATTTATTATAGATTTTTCTCATCTGTTCTAAAGAAATATGAGTATAAACTTGTGTTGTCTTGAGGTTAGCGTGTCCAAGCATTTCCTGGACTGCGCGTAAATCGCAACCAGCATTAAGTAAATGAGTAGCAAAAGAATGGCGAAAAATATGGGGTGAAACTTTTTTCTTCAGACTAATTCTAGTAATACATTTATTGATTAGTTTACGAATATAGCGTGCGGATAATCTTTTTCCGTAACGATTGGTAAAGAGACTATGTTCACCCCGTAAAGGAATTCTACGGGATTCAGTCCCGTATGGTTCAATGGGTTCACCATGGTGAGTTAAACCGAACCGAGGAATGTCAACACGGGAGTCCATCTGTCTGAGACGGACTTCACGCTTTTGAAGATACTTGTGTAAAACATCCAGTGCCGTCTCCCCGATGGGAATAATCCTTTCTCGTGAACCTTTACCGAAAACTTTTACTAAACCAGAAAAAAAATCAATATCTTCACAGTTTAAGTTTACAAGTTCAGCAATACGTATTCCGGTAGAATATAAAGTTTCTAAAATTGCCCGATTTCGTAAGGAATAAAAGTCAGTCATTGGGATAGAGTCAAGTAAAGTAAACATTTCTTTTTCTTCAAGATAATGCGGTAAAATTTTTTCTCTTTTTGGCACAGAAAGATAAAGAAGTGGATTAGAATCAAGTATTTTTTCCCGGAGTAGATATTTAAAAAATGAACGCAAGGATGAGATTTTCCGGATGACACTATTTCGCTTTTCTTTTTCATTTAAGTGAGCCAGATAAAGACGAATAAATGAACGGTCAACATTATTCAGATTACATTTTCCACTTTTTAAAAAAGAAAAAAAATGCACAAGGTCAGTTTGGTAACTTTTAAGACTATTTAGTGAAAAATTTTTTTCTGTTTTTAAGTAGAGCAAAAAACGCTGCAACAAGATATGCAACTCTGTTACAATCTTGGCCATAGGGGTTTTACTCCTCTGGCGCTCCAAAATACTCTTATTCATCGTATTTCTTCGCTGTCACCCCTTTGATGGTGAACCAGTTGAACCATTTCCTCTTCAAACTACCCCCCCCCCTACTGAAAAAATATCCATCCTAACCTTTGTAGGAGCGGGTATTTTTGCATTTTGGAAATCCTGAACAGGCTAAAAAATTTCCCCGTGGACCGCTTCTGAGTAACATCATCCGTCCACATTTTTCGCATTTTTCCTCAGTTTTTTGGGGAATAATCTTTCTTCCCTGCTTATCAAGAGCAATTTTATTTTTACAAGCCGGATACCGGGAACAACTTAAAAATTTGCCGTACCGGCTATTCCGTAATAACATCATTGCTCCACATTCACTACAAATCTCTTCAGTTTTTTCCGCCGGCGAACGTAATTTTTCCATTTCTTCCTCCGCGAGTTTAAGTATTTGCGAAAATGAACTATAGAAATTATTCAGCATTGCTGTCCAGTTAATTTTCCCGCGGGCAATTTCATCCAAATTTTTTTCCATCTCGGCAGTAAAATTTATATCCACAATTTTCGGGAAATGTCTTTTTACCAGTTCATTTATTGTTTTTCCCAATTCAGTCGGATAAAATTTGCGTTCTTTAAGTTCTACATATTTCCTTTCTATTATCGTTGAAATTATCGGAGCATAGGTTGAAGGTCGTCCAATACCATATTTTTCTAATGTTTTAATTAAACTTGCTTCATTATATTTTGCCGGTGGCTCAGTAAAATGTTGTCCGGGAATTAACTTTAATAAGTGCAAATTTTCACCTTCATCCAATTGGGGAAGAATTCTTTCTTTTTCTTCATTTAAATCATAAATCTTTAAGAAACCAGGGAACTTTATTTTCTGTCCGGTAGCACGAAAAATACCAAGATACGCACCGCTCTGGTGCATACCGAGATTACCTGCGCTAATGTCAACAGTCATCGTGTCAAATATTGCATCAGCCATTTGACTGGCAAGAAATCTTTGCCAGATAAGCACATAGAGTTTCAACTGGTCAGGGGTAAGATAATCTTTTATCTTTTCTGGTTCCCGATAGACCGAAGTTGGACGAATTGCTTCGTGTGCTTCCTGTGCTCCTTTAATCTTAGTTTTATAGATTCTTGGTTTTGCTGGCAAAAACTCTACACCATATTTCCCCGTGATATATTTCACTGCTTCGTTGCGCGCGCTTTCGGCTACTTGATAAGAATCAGTACGATGATAGGTAATCAATCCAACCATCCCTCCTTCGCTAAACTCAGAACCTAATTCAATACCTTCATAAAGTTGTTGAGCTAAGAACATCGTTTTGTTTGCTGAGAAAAAAAGTTTCCTCGCTGATTCCTGTTGTAAAGTTGCCGTCGTAAACGGTGGTAATGGTTCCCTTTTCTTTTCTTTAAAGAGAACTTTATTTACCCAATAAGGAAGTCCTTGCAAAGAACTAACAATCTTTTCTACTTGTTTCTCATCAGAAATAGATAATTTTTCTAATTTTTTATTTTCGTATTCAACCAGTTCAGCAAGAAAATTTTCTTCAGTTTCAATTTTACTCAATTGAGCAGTAATTGTCCAATATTCCTGCGGTTTAAATTTTGTGATTTCTTCTTCCCGGTCACAAATGAGACGCAAAGCAACTGACTGCACTCTACCTGCTGATAAACCTGATTTTACTTTCCGCCAGAGTAAAGGCGAAATTTTATAACCAACCAAACGGTCTAAGATACGGCGTGCCTGCTGAGCATTGACTAAATTTAAATCTATTTCACGCGGATTTTTTAACGCTTCCAAGATTGCTTCAGGCGTAATTTCATGGAAGGTAATTCTTTTTACTTTCTCTTTATCCGGTTTAAGCAATTCAATCAAATGCCAAGCAATCGCTTCACCTTCCCGGTCGTAGTCAGTAGCAAGATATATTTTTTCTGCTGCAGTGCTTAATTTTTTCAAAGAAGAGAGAATCTTTTTTGTCTTGGAGAGAATTACATAATTGGGTTGAAAATTTTTCTCAATATTCACTCCCAACTTTTTTTCTGGTAGGTCACGCACATGTCCATAGGAGGACTTAATAATAAAATCTCCTTGCCCTGAACCGCTCTGGTTCAGAGCTTGTAAAAAACGAGAAATTGTCTTCTCTTTAGTTGGTGATTCCACAACCAGTAGTTTAGACATTACCTATCCCTTTGATAAACTCAAGGTTCACCCTGAAGGTTCGCTCTGAAGAGGTGAATCCTTCCCTTTGGCCCGAGCTCAGGGCGAGGGCAAAGTGAACCTTTGATACATTTTCCCAGCGAGGGATTTAACTAAACCTTTCATTTCTAAAGAAAGAAGAAGTTGCGAAATTTTACCTAATCCCAAACCAGTATGTTCAAGCAAAAAATCAATACTTACTGGTTCAAAAGGAAATATTTTATATATTTCTTTTTCTTCGGGAGATAATTTCTCTGCACTTACTTCTTTTGCAACTTGTGGACGCCAGCGCTCTTTTAATGGTTGAATTTCTTCAATAATGTCCGCCATCTCTTCAACTAATTTTGCTCCTTCTTTAATTAAAAGATGTGTCCCGCGGGAATATGGCGAAAATATGCTCCCGGGCAGAGCAAAAACTTCTCTTCCTTGTTCTAAGGCTAACCTTGCGGTAATTAAAGCACCACTTTTTAAGTCCGCCTCAATAACTACTACACCGAAAGATAAACCGGCAATTAAACGATTACGTTGCGGAAAATTAGTCCGCTCCGGTGGATAAGTCATGGGGAACTCGCTTATTAATGCACCGGAACCAATAATTTTTTCTTCCAGTTTCCGATTTTCCGGTGGATAATGAACCGCTAAACCATTACCAAGAACAGCAATTGTTCTCCCGCCTACCGAGAGCGCTGCTAGGTGTGCCGCAGTATCAATTCCCCGGGCTAAACCACTAATCACCGTAATTTTTGCTTCGGCTAATCCTTTGGCTAATTTTTCCGTAGCCAACTTACCATAATTTGTTGCCCGTCTTGTCCCGACGATAGAAATGGCAAAAATATCTTCTTCTTTCAATTCACCACGCAAATAAAGTACTATCGGTGAATCCGGTAAAGTTTTCAGTGCCGGAGGATAATTCGCGTCACCCCAGAAAATCAATTTTACTTGGTATTTTTCAATTAATTTTAACTCTTTCTCTAAATCTACTTCTTTGGGAGCAGAAAGAATTCTTTTTGCTAATTTCTCACCAATATCTTCAACTTGACAAAGTTCACTAATTTCTGCGGAAAATATTTTTTCCACTTCGCCAAAATGCTCTAAGAGACGGTGCATCCTTAAAGGACCGATTTCCGGTAATAAATTCAAAAGTAAGTAAGCTGAAACTCTATCCATTTTCAGGTGATTATCTGTTAAAGTGATTCCCTTCAGGGTGAACCCTCATTCTTCAAGAATAATTTTTATTCCGTCACCAACTCCAATTGCTTCCGAACTGGTGACTATTCGTGCTGAAGAAATATTCCTTTTTACTTCAATTATTTCAATCAGCCCAATACGCTGAATATTTCTTCCTTGAAATTTACCAGTTTTAGAATCATAAACCTTTTCTCCTTTCCGACAGACAAAACCACACATTCCCGGTTTTAATCCCTTTTTACTACCGATATTTAAATAGACAGTATCCCCGGCACTAATCAATATTTTCTTTTCTTTTTCCCTGGTGATTAAACCATCAAATTGCCATTTTCCCAAAACAAGAAAATCACCTAAACTAAATTTCATTTTCAAATATTTCTCTCGGGAAAGAGTAACTTCTTTCTTTTCTTCTTCAGGAATACTTACCTCAACTGTAACGGTGCTTATTTCTAATGAGGTAATCACCTCTTTTTTTACTTCTTTTTCTTCTTCCTTCTTTTCTTCAGCCGGGATAATTTTTTCTTCCGGTGCAATTTTTTCAAATGGAGTAACTACTTCCGCCGGTGCAACTTTTTCGCTCGGAGTAACTACTTCTACCTGCCCGGTCAGGAAGGGGATAATTAACTTTTCACCGGGATAGATAAGGTTAGGATTCTTTACCACCGGATTAGCGGAATGTATCTTTTCCCATTCTCGAGGATTATGATAAAATTTTTTAGCTATTCCCCAGAGTGTATCCCCGGGTTGAACAAGATAAATTTTTGAGGTAATCACCTCTTCTTCTCTAATTTTTTTGACCTCTTCAGACCCGTAAAGATTTTCATCTATGGGGTCTACGGGGTCAGCGGTAGAAAAAAAACAAAGAAAAAACATCATCAGAATAATAATTAAGTTGAAAAACATAATTTTTTTCTTCACCTTCTTTATACCTCCTTAATTGACTTTTTTATTCGTGCTACTACTTCTTCAATTATCCAGTCCGGTGTAGATGCCCCAGTAACAATACCAATTTTGAGGTGATTACCTCTTTTTTTTATTTTTTTCTTTTTAAGAATATTTAAGTTAATTTCTTCGGCAGTTTCAATATGAAATGTATTTCTTTGATACTGAGAACATATTTCCGCAAGTCGTGCAGTATTAGAAGAATTTTTTCCGCCAATTACAAACACTGAATCTGTTTCCCGGGCTATTTTTGCTGCTTCCATTTGTCTTTTCTTTGTCGTTGGGCAGAGAGTATTATATATTTTTACTTCTTTATCCCGTAGAATATCTTTACGGGATTTATCTTCAAAAATTGGCGATTGGAAAAAAGAAATAACCTTTTGAAAATCTTCGCTTGATTGTGTTGTTTGACTCACCAGACCAATTTTTCTATTTTGCCCCGATAACACCGGAGTTAAATCTTCAATTTTTTCAATTACCTTTGCTTTACCTTGAGCATAACTTACTAATGCTTCCACTTCCGGATGGTCTCTTTTACCGAAAATAACGACAGTATAATTTTTTTTTGCCAAATTGTTTACCAAATGTTGTATTCTCTTCACATAAGGGCAAGTAGCATCAATAATTTTAAGTTTTTTTCTTTTTAATCTTATAAGAATTTCGCGCGGAACACCGTGGGAACGGATAAAAATTTTTCCTTTCTTTTTAATTTCTTCAATTTTTGATACCGCGATAAGATTTTCTTTCTCTAATTTTTTCATTACTTGCGGATTATGGATTAAAGGACCCAAGGTATAAATCGGTCCTTCCTTCTTAGCCAAATTTGCGGTAACCAGATCAACGGCTCTTTTCACTCCAAAACAAAAACCAATATTTTTTGCTATGAGTAATTTCATCTTTTTTCCGAAATCTTTTTCAGTTCAGCGATTTTCTCCATCACTCGGTCAACAATTTTTTGGTAATCTTTTTGGTCTTTTGAATTTGAAAAATATAACGGGGAAGCGAAATGCACTTTTAAATGGGAAAAATAAATTAGACGATTTGTATTCTTAAGCAAGGCAGGCACTACCGGCACATTATTCTCCAGAGCAAGCATTCCGATACCCGGTTTTCCTCGCAATAAATTACTCGTTAAATTGCGTCTCCCTTCAGGAAAAAGAATCACCAATTTGCCCTCTTTAAGAAGATGGGATGCTTTTTTTAGTGCACTGGGGTCTATTTTATCTCTTTTTACTGGAAAAGCATTAACTTTTTTTAAAATTTTACCAAAAATTGGGACACGAAAAAGTTCTTCTTTAGCCATATAATATGCCTGCCTTTTCATTGCTGAACCAAGCACCGGTGGGTCAGATAAACTAATATGGTTAGCAGCAACAATTACACCGCCTTTCTTGGGGATATTTTCTTGACCATAAACTTTCATCCGCCAGAATGTCCTAAAAGATAACCAAAAAAACCAGTGAGCAAAAGCATATAAATAATTCATTCTAACTTCACATAAGTTCAGTTACATTGATTACGGCGATTCTTAAAGGCCGATTCCAACGATGACACCCGCCACACAGGCAGGTCATTCCGAGTCCCGCACCTTTTTCTGTCATTGTGAGGCGTAGCAGAAGCAATCTCGTTTTTGAAAGTGCGGGATAAACTCCGCAAGGAATCTCAATCAGATTGCTTCAGTCGTTCTACTCACTCGCAATGACATATCACCGTAATCACTTTTTATAATCGCTGTAATCAAATTTTATTTTAGTTGAGATAAAATTTCCCAAAAATTGGGGAAAGATATTTTTATACAATCAATCCCTTCAATTACTGTTTCTCCTTCAGCAATTAACCCCGCAATGACTAAAGTCAAGGCAATCCGATGGTCACCAAAACTTCTTACCCGGCTACCTTTAAGTTTTGTCGGACCCTCAATAATTAAACCATCGGGTTTAGTTTTAATTTTTGCTCCGAAAAGATTCAATTGTGAGGAGATCGTTTCAATCCGGTCACTCTCTTTATACCTCAACTCTTCCGCACCGCTAATCTCACTTACACCTTGTCCTTGAGTGGCTAAAAGTGCACATAAAGGTATCTCGTCAATCATCAGGGGTATATCTTCTTTTCCTAAGGAAATATTCTGTAATTTGCTTGTCTCCACAAGTATATCCGCTACCGGTTCACCAGAAATTTCTCTTTGATTAAGCAGAGTTACCCTCCCGCCCATTTTTCTAATTACCCGGAGAAAACCAGTACGGGTTGGATTAACTCCGACATTTTTTATTTTTATTTTCGAATCGGATAGAATTAAGCCAAGCAGGGAAAAAAAACTTGCTGCACTGAAATCACCAACAATCTCCAAATCCTGGGCGATTAAATTTGCTATTCCACGTAAAGTAATTTGATTCCCCTTTTTTTTCAGAGGCACATCAAAAAAATATAACATCCTTTCCGTATGGTCACGCGAAGGTAAAGGCTCAATAATTGTCGTTTCGCCACCAGCAAAAAGACCAGCAAGAAGAATTGCTGATTTGACTTGTGCCGAAGCAACCGGTAGAGTATAGGTAATTGGTTTTAATGGATATCTACCTCTAATTTTGAGTGGTGGATACTCGTCTTGAGCATGTTCTTGACTACGAAATCCGGAAATTTCTGCCCCCATCAATCTTAATGGTTCAATAATGCGGTGCATCGGTCTTTTTCTCAAAGAATCATCACCAGTGATTTCACTTAAAAAGGGACAGGCAGAAAGAATACCACTTAAAAGACGAATGGTTGTGCCTGAATTTCCGGCATCAAGAATTATTTTTGGTTCGTTTAGTCCCTCCCCCCCCTTCCCCTGAATAATTAAATCTTTATCCTCTTCTTTAATCTTTACCCCTAATCCCCGTAAACAGGAAATTGTCCGCAAACAATCATCAGCCGGTAAATAATTTTTTATCCGGGAAATACCATGAGCAATTCCTCCAAGCATTATCGCCCGATGCGTAATTGATTTATCACTACAAATAGTAATTTCACCTTGAACTTTTCTCAGAGAAAAAATTTTTACTTTGTCTTTATCTTTAATGAGTTCGCCCATTGAAAATTTTCTCCCGATAATTTTTTGCTTTTTCAAAAAATTTTATTATTTTTTTTCTTTCTTTTTTCTTCAGTAAGTTTTCCATTTCTAAAATAATATTTCTAAAGCGCTGCATTGCCCTAATTATTTGTTTCCGGTTAAAAAGAGATATTTCGGTCCAAATTTCCGGTTCAGAAGAAGCAATCCGCGTCAAATCACGAAAACTTGGTCCTAAAACTTGTGCCGAGTATTCACTTCTATTTTCAGCAATTAGGTTGACTAAACTCGCAGCAAGTAAATGCGGTAAGTGACTCGACCGGGCAAGAAGATAGTCATGTAACTGCGGGGAAAGAAAGAAAACTTTCGTTCCCAGAAGTTGCCAAAATTTGCGGACAACTTCCAATGTCTTTAAAGAAGTTTTCTTTGTCGGAGTAAGAAAACAAACTGCTCCGTGGAAAAGGTCAGTCCGCGCATTATCAATACCACTTTTCTCTGAACCAGCTAAAGGATGACCACCGACAAAAGACAGTGGTGAGTGGTGAGTGTCGCCTCTTCCACCTCTTCGGTGGACTTCCCACCTCTTCGGTGGGACTCCGATGAGGATGTCCGAAGAGGAATGTCGGCGACCTGTTTCCTCTTCGGCAACCTGCCGAGGAGGCATGGCCGACGAGGCATGGATAATTGGTGATTGGGAAAGGAACCTTTCAGCAGCGGAAACGATTGGTAATTTGACACTGCCAACATCGGTAATGATGCAATCCTTTTTAAGAAAAGGGAGAATTCTTTTTGCAATCGGGACAATCGTTTCTACCGGTGTAGCAATTACTACTAAGTCTGCATCTCTTACGCCTTTCTCAAAATCGGTTGTATATTCATCAATCGCACCAAGTTTTTTTGCCTTAATAAGTTTTTCTTTATGCCTTCCAATACCTATCACTTTTTGCTCTTTGCTCTTTGCTCTTCGCTTCAAAGCAAGCCCAATTGAACCACCAATCAGACCAACACCAATAATACTAATTGTTTTTATCCTAGCAAAAAAATTCATAAATCTCTACCGATTGCTTTAACTAAAGGTTTTAGTTCATTCATCAACTGAGCAAACTGTGCTGGGAGTAGTGACTGTGGTCCATCAGAAAGTGCCTCTTCCGGTTTAGGATGCACTTCAATAAGTAGTCCATCGGCACCGCAAGCAAGCGCTGCTTTCGCCATCGCCGGGATATGTTCTCTGATTCCGATACCGTGACTGGGGTCAACAATCACCGGTAAATGGGTCCAATGTTTAAGCACCGGGATAGCATTCAAATCTAAAGTAAACCTTGTTGCTTCCTCAAAAGTGCGTATTCCCCGCTCACAAAGAACTACATTATAATTTCCCTGTGACATTATATATTCTGCCGACATCAGAAATTCCTTAATCGTTGTAGATATCCCTCTTTTCAAAAGGACTGGCTTTTTATTTTTTCCCACTTCTTTAAGCAAATCAAAATTTTGTATATTCCTCGCACCAATTTGGATAATATCCGCATAATGACTAACTAACTCTACCTGATTAATTTGCATTGCCTCCGTAACAATTGCTAAACCAGTTTTTTTCTTCACCTCCAAAAGATATTTTAATCCTTCTTCACCTAAACCTTGAAATGTATACGGTGAAGTGCGTGGCTTAAATGCGCCTCCTCGCAAAACTTTCGCACCCGCCTTTTTTACTTCTTGAGCAATTTCAAGTAGTAAGTCCTTTTTTTCTACCGCACAAGGTCCAGCCATCATCACAATTTCTTTACCGCCAATTTTTACATCGTTGACCTCTACTACTGTATTTTCTTTTTTGAACTCTCTGCTTGCTAATTTGTAAGGTTTAGAAATCGGAGTAATGAATTCTACACTCTCCATCGCCTCAAAAATTTCTCGGGCTAAAATTGCATTCTCACCGATTACACCAATAATCGTCTTTTTTTTACCTTTAGAAATGTGGGGAGTAAAACCTAACTCTCTAATTTTTTTTAAAATCTTCTCCATTTCCTCTTTACTTACACCATCTCTTAAAGTTAAAATCATTTTTTTTAATCGCTCCTTTCCCTGTAGTTAAATCCATTAGGATTTATATTTCAGAGTGTGTTTCATCAGATTTAAAAAATTACCTCCGTTCCCATTTTCCCATTTTCTGCAGTGCTTGGATAAATTTTTTATTTTCTTGAGGTAGACCCACGGTGACCCGAATGTATTCCGGGAAACCATATTCTTCCATTGGACGCACAATTACACCTTGTTGAAGAAGTTTACGAAAAACTTCTTTCCCGGTGAGGTAATTACCTCTTTTTTTCATTTCAATAAGAATAAAATTTGCTGCTGAAGAAACATAATTTAAACCAAGTTTTTTCAATTCTTGATAGAGATATTTTTTTCCTTCTTTAACCAATTGCACACTCTTTTTTACCTGTGCACCATCTTCTAAACTGGCTAAAGCTGCTTCCTGGGCTAAAGAATTAACATTGAAAGGAGGACGAATTCTTTCCAGGAAATCAATAATTTCTTTCTTCGCTATCCCGTAGCCAATCCGCAAACCTGCCAGACCATAAATTTTAGAAAAAGTGCGTAAAATGATAATGTTTTCTCCTCTATGTAAATAACTCAAAGTATCCGGGTAATCTTTTTCTATTTTTGCATACTCGTAGTAGGCCTCGTCAACTACAGTTAATAGTTGATAGTTCATAGTTGATAGTTGAGAGAAAAAATCTTCAAATTCTTTTTTTGTGTTATAGGTGCCAGTGGGATTGTTGGGATTAGCGATGAAAATTGCTTTCGTCTTCGGTGTAACTGCTTTTGCCATTGCTTCCAAATCGTGGGTAAACCCCGCTCTTGCACGCAAGGGCGGGGTCATTGGCACCGTCACTACTTTACTGCCCATTAAATCACCAGCCATTTTATAACGAATGAAGGCATGTTCGGAGACGATAATTTCATCTTCCGGATTAAGGAAAACTTTGCCAATAAGTTCAATTATTTCATCTGAGCCATTACCAAAAATTAAATTCTCTGGTTCCACTCTTAACTTCTCTGCTAATTTCTTGCGCAACTCGGGACAACTGCTTTCAGGATAAAAATAAATCCTCCCTGCGTTCTTCTTGAGTGCCGAGACCGCCTTCTTTGAAGGACCAAGCGGATTCTCATTAGAAGCAAGTTTCACAATGTTTTTTACATTTACACCCTTCGCTTTCAATTCTCGCTCTAATTCTTTGATTGGTTTCCCTGGGATATATGGTTGGAAGTTAAACACTTCCTTTCTTACTAATTTTTTTATTTCTTGATTCTTCATTTAAGAAATCTGGCGGAATAAATTTCCACCACTACATTCTTTACCATTTTTTGTTAAGCGAAATTTTGCTAATTTTTAAGCGACTTAGAATTTTTTAGGTAAAAACGAAACTTCGTAGGGTAAAAAGCAAATCTTGTTCGCAGTCCCGATGAATATCGGGACAAGTTTTGATTTGCTTACCGGAGAAGTTGAAGTTTTTGCCGACCCCCCAATGTAACATTCGGGAAAAAATTCACCAAGCGAAAAAATGCAAAAATTCGCATTCCCATTTCTCTACTCTCCTCGTGGATAAGAACCTAAAATTTTTAAATAGAGACATTGTTCTTCTAATTCACTTAATGCTTTCTGCACATTCTCCTCGGTAAGATGCCCAACAAAGTCAACGAAAAAAATATATTCCCATGCTTTCTTTTTTGTCGGTCGGGACTCAATCTTGGTCAGGTTAATATTGTGCTTCTTAAAAGGCACCAACATATCATGTAAAGCACCAACCCGGTCTTTAATTGAAAAAAGAATTGAAGTCTTATCCACACCTGAAGAAGGAGGAAAATCTCTGCTAATCACTAAGAAACGAGTAAAATTATCACTTCTATCTTCAATCCGTGAAGCAACAATTTTCAAGCCGTATAATTCACTGGCTAAATCGCTGGCAATCGCTGCCGCAGTTCGTTCCTTTTTTACCCTTTGTGCCGCTTCAGCCGTTGATGCAGTTTCAACTAATTCCGCATTAGGTAAATGGTCTTCCAGCCAGTTCCGACACTGAGCAAATGCTTGCGGATGAGAATAAATCCGTTTTATTTTTTGTAAATCATCACTCTGCGATAGAAGACAATGCAATATTTCTAAAAGTGTCTCCGCGCAGATTTTTAAGTCCGATTCAATAAACATATCTAAAGTATGGTTAACTACCCCTTCAGTAGAATTTTCAATCGGCACTACACCGTAATCAGCCCTTCCTTTTTCTACTTCGGCAAAAACATCAGCAATAGATTTTGTAGAGATATATTCAGCCGATTTACCAAAATTTTTTATTGCCGCTAAATGAGTGAAAGTCGCCTCTGGACCTAAGTAGGCAATTTTCAGTTTCTTTTCTAAATTACGACAAGCATGAAGAATTTCAGAGAAAATTTCTTTCACCGCTTCCGTAGGTAATGGACCTTGATTACTTTTTATCATACGAGAAAGTATTTCTTTCTCTCTTTCTGGTGCGTAAAACTGTTCATTCCGCAGAGATTTAATTTCGCCAATCTTTTTAACCATTTTTGCTCGTTGGTTAAGTAGTCGCAGAATTTCCAAATCAAGCGAGTCAACCTGATGCCGCAATTTTTTTAATTCCATTATTTTTTACCCCCACAAAAACGCCAAGTACCACGAAAGCGCCAATTAACTAATCATTATCAGTCCCATCATCCGCCCAGCACCTTCTTTTTCCTGGTGATAGGAAAAAAATAAATCCTTCCGGCAACTTGTACAGTAACGACTAATAAAAATATTTTTTCTCTTTACTCCCGCAGATAAAAGTTGCTCAGAGTTAAGTTTAGTTAAATTTACCGGATAACAGCAGGGATGGATATGGGGACCAATAACAACCAGAAGGTCACCCGGGTTAGAATCATATTTGTCTTTTATTCTCTTTACTGTTTTGTGAGTAATCTCTCGGGTAGTCCCTTTTCTTCCGCTGTGAACTAAACCGATAATTTTCTTTTTTCGTTCAACAAGAAAAATCGGTAAACAATCAGCGGTGAAAATAGCCAGAGGTACATTTGGACAATCGGTCAGTAAAGCGTCAACTGAAGGAATTCTTTTACCAAGATGCTCTTTCTTTACTTCAAATATTTTATCCTTATGTACCTGTTCTCCAGAAACAACTGAAAAAGGGTCAATTTTTTCTCTCGCGCAAATTTCCTGGTGTATTTGCGGATTGCGTAAATCACCACTTATCCGCAAAGTAAAAAAATGTTTAAGCCAAGGAATATTGAGAAGATGTGTTTCGTAAAGAAGACCATTCTTTTTGCACCAGGACATTGTTTTTGAGACTAAATTAATTTTTTAAATTTGCACCGGAGGAACGCTGGTCGATTCAATTCTTTAAGTTGTTCTTCGGTTAGTGGTGAGTATGTTCCCTTAGAATGAGACAATGATGTTTGTTTCCGTGCAGATACATAGCGTCGGGCACTCAAACCAGTAGCAATGACCGTAATTTTTACTCGCTCCCTTAAGGTATCATCAAATGCTTGACCAAAAAAAACATGCGCTTCTGGTGAAACTGATTGATGAATTAAACTCATTGCTTCTTTTACTTCAAAAATCGTTAAATCTTTACTACCGGTAATGTTTACCAATACACCTTTAGCACCGTCAATAGTAATATCTTCTAAGAGAGGCGAGGTAATTGCTTTCTGTGCCGCTTGCAAGGTTCGCCCCGGACCTTCCCCGTAACCTAAACCCATTAGCGCTTTACCTGCACTAGTCATAATACTTCGCACATCAGCAAAATCAACATTTATTTCTCCCGGTGTAGTAATCACATCCGATATTGCCTGTACTGCTTGGCGAAGAACATCATCAGCAATTTGGAATGCTTCCTGAAATTTTGTCTTCTCGTCAATAACTGCAAAAAGACGTTCATTAGGAATAATCAAAAGTGTATCTACATATGGACGTAATTCTTTTATCCCGTTTTCGGCCTGCATTGCCCGCACGCGATGTTCAAAAGCAAAAGGACGGGTTACTACACCAACCGTCAGCGCACCTAAAGATTGAGCAATTTCGGCTATTATCGGCGCTCCACCGGTACCCGTTCCTCCACCCATACCCGCAGTAATAAAAACCATATCTGCACCAGTTAATATTTCTTTAATTTGTTCACGGCTTTCTTCCGCTGCCTGTCGACCAATCGCTGGATTACCACCTGCACCTAAACCACGGGTTTTCTGTTCACCAAGTTGTAACTTCACCGCTGCTAAAGAACGACGCAAATCTTGGACATCAGTGTTAGCCGAAATAAACTCTACACCTTTAATTCCCGAGCTGACCATTCGGTTAACTGCATTCCCACCCGCACCACCAATACCAATAACTTTAATATTTGTTGAATGTTCACGAAAATCTTCACTGAAACGTATACGAATCATGTTAATATGCCAGGCAGTGCTCACTGCCTAAAAAAATTCCTCAATCCAACGACGAAATATCTTCACTAAAGTTGCCCTCTTCCTATATTTAACCAAACTTCCGCCAATCCATTCACCAAAAGTATATTTAAGTAGCCCGCATCCGGTCGCATAAGTAGAATCGAGAGGAATTCCCGCAAGATCACTGGTGATTTCCTGCGGTAAACCTAACCGTACCGGCATACTCAGATATTCCTCTGCAGCATAAGTAATTCCTTGAAGTAAAGAACCACCACCAGTCAAGATTGCACCCGCAGGTATTTCTTCAGCAAAACCAGAATTTTGCACCTGTTCATTGACTAAAGAAAAAATTTCTTCAACTCGGGGTTGAATAATTTCACAGATTTTCATTCGGGAAACCAAGCGTTCACTCCGTCCGTCAACACTTAAATATTTAACTTCTTCGTTTCCTTTACTTTCTAAATAACCAGACATCGCTACACCGTATTTCTCTTTAATCTCCCGAGCTACAGTGCTGGAAGTATGTAACCCATAGGCTAAATCCCGAGTGATCGCTTCACCACCTAAGGGTAATTCTTTAGTATAATGTACGCTACCTCTCAAGTAAATTGCTAAATCAATTGTATCCCCGCCAAGATCAATAAGTAATGCCCCTAACTCTTTCTCTTCAGGAGTAATAACAACTTCACCCGCTGCTAATATACCAAGCACAATCTCTTCAACGGTAAACCCAGCACGGTTTATACATTTATAAATATTATTCAAATGAGAAGTAGAAGCAGTAACAATATGCACATCTACACTTAAATGGCTACCTTCCATACCAACCGGATTATTTACCCCGGATTGCTGGTCAATAGAAAAATCTTGGGCTAAAGTATGAATAATTTCCCGGTCAGCAGATATCTGTACTGCTTTCCCGGCCTCAATTACGGTGGCTACATCCTCAGCAGTAATTTCTTTATCGCTACGGGAGATATTGATTGCTCCCCGATGATTAAACGATTCAATATGTCCCCCGCGGATGGCTACATATAATGAACGAACCTCCATATTGGCAACTCTCTCTGCTTCCTCAACAACTTTAGCAATCGCCTCTACGGTCTCTTCAATATTTACTACCACACCGCCTTTTAATCCGCGACAAATAACTTTACCTGCTCCGATAATTTTAACATTTCCTTCTTCATCCTTACTACCTACAATACAGATAATCCGCGAAGAACCCAAATCTAAACCAGCAATAATTTCTTGTTTAGTCACAGTTTTTTAAATCCCTAAAGTGATTACTTCTTGAAATATCACTTCTTGAGATGACGACTTCTTGTGCTTACCGTCTCTTTAGTCCGGACAACAATTCCTCCTTCCGGATAAAAACTTAAATCAATAACCTTCATTTTTCCTTTCCAAGGACTTCTATTCATCAGTCCTGAATTTACCGAAGGATTGCTTTTCATTCGCTTGGTCAAATCGGATAATACTAAAAGTAAATGCTGCAACTTTTCTTTCGCCAGAACGATTTCTTTGGTTTCTCCTAAACTATTAAGGTGCTCACTTCTTATTTCTTTACCCCAGATAATTTTCTCCCCTGTATTTAAAACAAAAACAAAATTATCCTTTTCTGAAGTATAAATTTTTTTTATTCTTTGATATAAAGAGACATTTTCTTTCTTCAGCCAACCAAGGAAATTGACTACTTTTTTAAGATTCTTCTCCTCTTTAGAAACTAAAGGAAGTTTTCCCGCAAAAGAAAGAGGAAAAATTTTACTCTCTTGGTCAATGACTTCGTAAAAATTGTTTATCTCCGCTACTGTGCTTTGCTGAGAATTAACCTCCTCTATTAAAGCCACCGGCTCTCTTTTAGTTAAAAAAACAATTACCTTTCCTCCGAGCCGTTCTTTAATTTTTACCTCCCTTATCTCTGGAAAAAGAGCAATAATTTCTTTTTTCAATTTTGCCAGAGAAAAGAGAATACTCTTCCCCTTATATTCGTTAAGAAAATTATTCAACTTCTTATTTAAATATATATCTCCACTATTAACTTCAATCTGGTTAATCTGGAAAAGAGGAAATGAGACAAATATTTTATTATTTAAATAATTATAGAATTTTTTACCAAAAAATGCTACACTGCCAAAGAGGAAAAATAAGATTACTCCACGGGTAATCAAGAAAGAAAAAATTTTTTTTCCGCACAAATGGTCTTCCCCTCGCTGATAAATTCTCTGCTTTTTTCTTTTCATTGAAGATATCCTCTTCGGGGATACTTCCATAGGAGAAATCAGATTATTTCCCCATCAGCCGCCTCACCATCTCGGCGGCGTCGCTGTTTCGTTCCGACTTATTCGTCGGAATAGTGACCCCCTTAATGGTATCACAAAAGCTACTGTGATACCATAATCCGCATCAGAATTTTTGAAATTCTGATGCTTTAAGAGAATACTGAATAATCTTTAAGACTAATTCATTAAAACTTATCCCAACCGCACGCGCCGCATCCGGTAAAAGTGATGTCGTAGTCATCCCCGGAATAGTATTAATCTCCAGTACCCAAGGTTGCCCTCTTCTATCTACTCGCAAATCTACCCGACTATAGGCACGACAACCTAAAGCACGATGTGCCTGCAAAGCAACCCGCGCAGTTTCTTTTGCTACCTTTTTCTCTAACCTCGCCGGGATAATATGTTCTGACCCACCCGGTGCATATTTTGACCGATAATCATAAAACTTGCTCTTCGGTACAATCTCAATAATCGGTAAAGTTTCTTCACCAAGAATCCCTACCGTCACTTCTCTGCCCGGAATATATTTTTCTACTAACACTTCTTTATCTAATTTTCTTGCTTTCTTTATCGCTGAAGAAAGTTCCTCTCCCTTGATGACTACACTTACCCCAATCGCTGAACCCTGTGCTGCTGGCTTCACCACTACCGGAAGTTTTAATCCTTGTAACTGGTAACTGGTAACTGGTAACTGGTTAACGACAACCCAAGGCGGTGTAGGAATACCTGCTTGTGCAAAAATTCGTTTCGCATAAATTTTATTCATTGCTAAAGCACTGGCAAGTGGACCTGAACCGGTATAAGGTATACCCAAAATTTCCAAAAGTCCTTGCATTTTTCCATCTTCACCTAAAGGTCCGTGGAGAGCAAGAAAAACAAAATCAATTTTATATTTTTTTAAATTTTCAACAATATTTTTATCCAAATCAATACCAATAACTTTAAATCCTTCTTTTTGCAATGCTTTAAGCACCGCTTTACCCGTCAGCAAAGAAATCTCTCTCTCCGCTGACCACCCACCCATAAGCACTGCAATTCTTTTGTTTTTCAATTTTTCTTTCACTAATGCACACAAATTGCTATCACGAATACTCACGAATTTCCCTCTTACTCTGTTTTTCTCTTAAAATAAAAAGTCTAAGTTCCGAAACATAATTTAAATATTGTAGCGGTGCGATTCATCGCACAAATTATCGTGGTATGCACCATTTTAACCTCTATTCTAATCTAAGAGAGTTTCGGATTTCCTCTCACTTATTTCTAACAGAGTTTCAGGGTTCTTTTCCGAACGATATCAAATTCTTTGAAGATTCTCCTTCGGTGAACTCAGGATGATGAACCTGCCGAACAATCGCTTTTGGTCAAAGAATTACTGAGTGAGAAAAAGGTTCCTGAAACTCTTCTCACTTCAATCTTCTACAATTTTTATCTCCAGTTCCAAATTAATCCCAAATTTTTCTTTTACTTTATCTTTTATTTTTCTAACCAAATAAATTACATCTTTCGCTTTCGCTCTACCTCGGTTAATAATAAAATTTGCGTGTTTTTCTGAAATATACGCACCACCATATTTTACCCCTTTCAACCCCGCTTTTTCAATCAATCTACCCGCAGTGGTTCGGCAACCACCTGCAGTGGTTCGGCAACCACCTGCCGATTCGGCGGGTGGATTCTTAAATATTGACCCTGCCTGATACGGTTCTCTCGGTTGAGTTGCCCATCTTTTTTTCAATTGCTCGCTTATTTTTTCTTTGATTATTTCTTTATTACTTTTCTTTAAATCCATCTCAGCCGAAAGAATAAACGCATTTTCCGGTAGATTACTTCCCCGATAGATAAATTTCAAATCTTTTTTTTGCAAAACTTTTGTTTCGCCAGTGTAAGTCATTATTTCTACTCGGTTAACTAAATCACCGATACCCTTCTCCGGATTACCCGCATTAGTAATCAATGCTCCTCCAACCGTGCCCGGGATACCGGCAAGAAATTCTATCCCTCCAAGATTATGCTGAGCAGAAACCTTTAACAATTGGGGAAGGCTTACTCCCGCCCCCACAAAGACCGAATAATTCTTAAACCGGATTTTCCTAAAATCACCCAATAACCTAATCACCAAGCCTCTTATTCCCCTGTCTTTTACTAAAACATTTGTCCCTGCACCAAGTGGAAAAACGCTTAAATTATACTTTTTTACTATCCTCAGCAAATTCGCTAATTCGCTTCTATTTCCTACTTCCACAAAATATTCTGCCGGTCCACCAATCCGAAAACTTGTATGTTTGGAAAGCAGTTCATTAAATTTTACTTGCGGACAAATTTTTTTTATTTCTTCTTTTATACTCATAACTACTTTTTTACTTTTCTTCTTCTACCGGTGTCAATTTGTCACCAGTTCGTTACTCCTCCTAGTACAATTATTTTCATTTCGCAAAAAAATTTTAAAAAAATCCTTGACAAACTTGTAGAAATATGTTATAAACATTATGGAAGTGAGTAATACCTTTTAGATTCCTGCGATGTTCCCTTTCGTAAGATTGGATAATAGTCGCAGGGAAGCGTCTAAAAGGGTTCACTTCCTTTTTTATTTTTGAGGCAAATATACTGTTTCAAATTTAATCTTCTCCTTGAATACTGCATACCATTCTGAATCATTGAATTCATATTTCCTAAAAATTCCCCAACAAAACAAATCAGCCACTTGCAATCCTTTTACATTGAAGGAATTTTTTTTCTCTCCCTCGTGACAATTTCTTAATTCCCTTCAGGATGAACCCCCGTCCTGATTTTTTACCTTCCGTTTCCATTTTTTTCCTTTGCGTACCATTCTTTTCTTTTGTAATCTCCCAGCCATTCAATACGCTCAAATTGGTTTTTAGCGGTAATATCCGCCCAAGTGTAAAGAAAGTGAAGCTCTTTTGCAATTTTTTCCTCAAATTTATCAGGTGTAGCCAAAAATTCTGCGAGGGATTTTTTTCTTTTTATAGGTTCTTGTAACCTCCAGTTCTCTCCTTCTTTCAAAAGCCAGTGAAAATAATCATTGAGGTTATACTTATAGTTGTAATCAATTACCACCCACCGTCCTTTTGTTCCCATGTACCCTATAAAAAGGCAAAGGATGGGAAGATTTGCTATTTTCCTAACTAATTTCGGTATTAATCGGTCATCATAGGGACACCAGTAACGAAGAGCAACCGTAAAAAACATCTTACCCTTTCCAAGTATTTCCACAACCCTGTCTAAATAATCTGTATATGCAAAAGTCATTACCACAAAGTTGTCCATTTTTTCCAAGGCTATTAATTTCATTTTTTCCTTTTGCTGTTCCTCCAACAATGGGGAAATTTTATCAAATATGATGTTTTTTCCATAATCTGGCCATTTCTTTTTTACCAAGTCATACATTTCCAACAATGGTGGTGCTTGCTGAAAAGTTGAACGCTCAATTTTTTCTTTAGCGGATTCATTCTCCATTATCAATATTTTAGGACACTCATCAGCCATTTTCAACAGTCCTTGCTTATACCCGTTGAGTAAATAACACGCGAAAGTGCAACCCTGTTCAATAGCACATGAGAGATTTCGCACGATGTGTGTTTCATCTGGTGACTTATAAACCAAAATGCTAAAAAACAAAACGAGGATTAGCAGTATAACCGCGGCTAATACTTTTTTCATAATTTAGCCCCTCCGTAAGGAACAAATATGAAAAGAGTTAATTAAGAATTAAAAGTGTCCTAAGTCCTTCCCTGTTATCGTTCTATAAAACTTACACTCCGGAATTGTTAATTTATCTACACCATGTCAACTTTTCAACTTATTTAGAATCTAAGCCCAATCGTTTTCTTGCTTCTGAAACTGAGAGCGGTGAACGGTAAAATCCTGCTCGCCACCCTTTCTTATTCTTGATTTCTTGTTCATCAACCTCAACGACTACATGCTCTGGGTCTCTAATCGCTGCTAACTCTTCATCGGAACCTCGGAATTCTGAATAGTTTCTGTTAATTTGGAATTTGGGCGGCTGTTCACCGCACCAATTTCCCAAACGTATTTTTAATTTTTTTTGCGCATCTTCCCAAGGCAACTCCGTAATTGATTGACCTTGATTAATTCCGTGGGTTGGATTTTTACCACTTCGGCAAAACCATATTTTAGCCATTTAACCCCTCCTTCTACTTAAAGAGAAAAGTGGACAGAGGTAATTAAAAAATTAAAATTACCCCTCTCCCATCTGTGTAATCTGCTTTTTAATCTGTGTAATCAGTGTTACAATGCCTTTAACAATTCTTCACCGAGTTTCCAGACATCGCTACATTTTTCTTTATCCTTCAACAATTTTTTCTGGAAAAGGCAAAGAATGCAATCTTTGTTTTAATAGTTTTCTATCAATAATTTTTGTCTTGTAGGTGGAGACCTTCATCGGTGATATTGCTCTACTTAATGCTATTCGTACTACTTCTTCATTTTTTGATTTACAAAGTATAAGTCCAACCGATGGACTTTCATCGGCAAGTTTATTATTCTCGTCAAGAGCGGTCAAGTAAAATTGCATTTTGCCTACATATTCGGGCTTAAACTTACCAATTTTCAAATCTACGGCAACCAGACATCTTAAGATTCTGTGGAAAAACAACAAATCTATTTTGTAATCTTCATTACCGACAGTCAGATTATACTCCTCACCAATAAAAGTAAAATATTTACCAAATTCAAGAAAAAATTGTTTCAAGTTTTGGACGATTGCTTTTCTTAAGTCCTTTTCTGAAAACTCATCTTTTAATCCAAGAAAATCCAAAACATATTCGTCTTTAAAACTTTTAATTGGTTCTTTTTCTTCCGTTTTAGGGACTAACCCACTTGTCTTTTTTGAGAGCATATAACGTTCGTATAACGATGATTCAATTTGTCTTTCCAATTCTCTTTTGCTCCATTTTTCGTTTATACAAGTTTTTAAATAAAACTCCTTTTCTTCAATTGTGCTTGTTTGATGTAAGATGATTAAATTATGTGACCAAGATAATTCTGCAACCAGTGGTTGCAGTTTTTGAACGTCTTTATATGTTTCATATATTTTCTTCGTCTCCCATAAATTCCGTGCTGAGAATCCTTTCATATCCGGGAATTCTCTCTGTAAATCAACGGATAACTTTTCAACAATCGCTTCACCCCATTTGGCAACTTCAACTTTTTCATACAAGTTTTTTCCAATATACAGGTATAATTCAACAAGTTGTTTATTTATTGTCTGATATACTCTACAGCGAGATTTCTTTACTTCCGCAACTATCTCTTTAACAAATTTAGAGTAATCTGTTCTTAAGTTAAGATATTTATCCATTTGAGGTGATTACCTCTTGAGGTGATTACCTCTTAACCTAATTGTTTTAACAATTCTTCACCGAGTTTCCAGACATCACCGGCACCGAGAGTTAAGACAATATCTCCGGGTTTAAGTTCTTTAACTAACTTACTAATTTCCTCACTGGTAAACATACTTACATTCATACCATTTTTCTTTAAAGCATCATAAATCAGTTTCGCCGATACTCCGGGAATCGGTTTTTCTCCGGCAGGATAAATTTCCATCAACTTAATTATGTCTGCCTGGGTAAAAACCTGCCCGAATTCATTGGCTAAAATTTTTGTTCGGGTATAACGATGTGGTTGAAAAATAACAATCAATCGTCCTTTTGGCCAGTGCTGTTTTATTGCCGCAAGGGTTGCTTTGATTTCTTCCGGATGATGTCCGTAATCATCAATCACGGTAATACCATTTTTCCCACCTCTCCCGCCTGACGGCGAGGCAGGTCGGTGGGTCACCGATGAGGTAACTCCTTTGATTTGTAGGCGGCGCTCAATACCTTTAAATCCCGCGAGTGCTTTCTTGATTACCGAGAAACTAATTTCCAGATTTACAGCACAAGCAGTTGCGGCTAAAGCGTTAGAAACATTATGTTTCCCCGGTAAATGTAAATTCACCTGACCAATGAGGTGATTACCTCTGAGGTGATTACCTCTTTTTTTACCTTGAAAATATACACTAAACTTACTTCCCCAATCAGAGTAAACTATATCTTTAGCCGTAAAATCAGCAGTATTTTCCAACGCGTAAGTATAAAATTTTCGTTCTACGGAAGGTAAAATTTTTTTTATGCCCGGATTATCCAGACAAAGTATTGACCAGCCGTAAAAAGGAACTTTATTAATAAATTGGAGAAATGTCTCTTCTAATTTTTCCATTGTACCATAGTAATCAAGATGGTCATTATCAATATTGGTAACCACGGTAATTGTTGGAGATATTTTCAAAAATGAACCATCACTTTCATCTGCTTCAGCAACTAAAAATTCACCTTTCCCAAGTTTCGCTCCGGTATCTAAACCACATAAGCGTCCACCAATCACTAAGGTCGGGTCAAAATTTGCCTCGGAAAGGATTGTTCCAATCAGCGAAGTAGTAGTTGTTTTCCCATGTGTTCCGGCAACCGCAATCGTATATTTCAGACGGGCAAGTTCAGCAAGCATCTCTGCTCGTGGGATCACCGGTATCTTTCGGCTTAAAGCAGAAATTACTTCTGGATTATCTTTGCTAATTGCACTGGAAATGACCACAACATCCGCTCTCTGAATGTTCTCGGGCTTATGCTGATAAGAAATTTTAGCACCTAATTTTTGCAATCTCTGAGTAACGACAGTCTCTTTCAAATCGGAACCAGTTATCCGGTAACCTAAATTAAGAAGAACTTCAGCAATGCCGGACATCCCCGCACCACCAATACCTACAAAATGAATTTTTTTAATTTTCTTAAACATACTCGCCACCGATTACACAGATTAAAGTCCAGATTACCACAGATAAAAATCCGTATCAATCCGGCAGTTAATCCGTGGTAATCTGCCCTATTTTGAGAATAACTTTTTCACCAAATTTAATTCGCCATTTCTGCGCTAAATTACCTTCACGCAGAGCAATCTCTAAAAAACCAAAACTGTTCCAGATAAGACAGGGTTGACCTTTATCTACCTCACTATAAGATGAACTTATCCGGTGAAAAATTTTATCTTTTATTTTCAAAGAAAAATTTCCTTCTAAACGCTGAGCAAATTTCTCTTCACTGAAGTCACTGATTAAGTTCCCAAAATGGTCAATATAAATTATTTTACCAAAAAAAGTATCCCCTTTTCTTATCAGTTCCGGGAAAGGTATCTCTTTAATTTTATCAATTTCCAGTCCAAAATTTTCAGTTTTTTCCCCTTTAGCCAGCCAACCGGCAACCGGCGCAAAAATATCTCTCCCGTGAAATGTTTTACTTACTGGTTTTAAAAAATATTTTTCATTTTTTACTTCAATAGTTTTTATTGCTTTTTCTTTTTTTAAGACCCAGGAAAGAACACCATTATCCGGAGCAAGAAAAAAATAGTCCTTTGTTTTTACTAAAACAATTTTTCTTTTCCCCCCGACTCCCGGGTCAACTACAATCACAAAAATTGTCCCTTGTGGAAAATATTTATATCCGCTGAGCAGAAGGAATCCCGCCTCTTCAACCCGGTAAGGACGAACTTGATGGCTAAAATCAATAATTTCTGCATCCTTACAAATACTTTTTATTACTCCTTTCATTATTCCCGGAAAAGGCGAACCTTCACCAAAATCGGTCATTAAGACAATACTTTTTCTAACCATTTCCGTGTTTCCAATTTTACTTCCAGATAATTTTCTTTCTTTAAATATAATATCTCGGTATTGGCAATTTTTTTTATCTCATCCGTGAAAGGTTGGGAATGTAACCTGATTGTGGCTAAGACTTTCTTTTCGGAATTTAAACATTTTACTAATACTTCACGGAATCTATCGGAAAAGATTTCCATCTGTCCAATTTCATCTACTACAATAACTTCCTTTTTTACTAAAGCATCTTCCATTGCTTTCACACCAACTTTTTCCAATGCTTCTAAATCAACACCATATTTGCCTAATTTCGCTTGCCCTTTCATTTTTTTCTGCGCAAAAACTACCTCTTCACCAGAAAAAGTTTTCAAAACAAACCCCCAGCGTTCACTCCCCTGACGGAATTCTTCAGTATAAAAACCGCCAATTTTCTCCCAGTAGGGTAAACAAACTTCCTTAATTAGTGTCGTTTTCCCTACCCGTGGATTACCAGTAATAAAAAGATTTTTTTTCATTTTGAGATTGTTATAACCCCAACAATCTCTGATTACAACGATTAAATTATCGATTACACAGATAAAAAACCCAATAAGAAAATCTGTGTAATCATTTTGAAATCTGCGTAATCAGGACCATTGAGGATTTTCCCAATGGTCTCATTTTATTCCCCACAACTTATGTTTCTGAGGGATGATTTGCACATCACTTAAATTTTTTTTTGCTAAATTGCACCAAGAGAGAATTTTTTTTCTTTCCGGCGGAATTATTCCATTAACCGATGTGACCGGTTGTAAAACTAAAGGTATTTTCTTATCAATTTTTTTAATTAAATTTATACTTTTTTCTATTTCTTTCTCAAGAGTTTTATTAGTCAAAACAATTTTCACCTGTAACCTGCCTGTCCGCCGCTTCGCTCCGGCAGGCGGGTAACTCGTAACCTGTAACCTTTTTTTACTAATTTGTAAAAAATCAGAATGCTCAGAAAACAAATCTTTACCGGTCGCACTGGGAAGTTTTATATCCATAGCAATATAATCTATTAAATCAACAATTTTTTCTAACGCCTTCGGTAAAGTACCATTCGTCTCCAGATAGATTTTCAACCCTAATTTTTTAAGTGCTGGAAGTAATTTTTCCAAAAAATTTACCTGTAATAACGGTTCTCCTCCAGTTAAAGAGACTGAATGCACTCTCTCCGGGGAGTAGGAAGCGGGGGGTGGGAAGTGGTTAGAAAGAACACTAACTAAATTTTCTACTGAAATTGGATTGGTTATTTCCTGATTTTCACCTTTCACTTTACACTTTACACTTTTCACTCTACTTTCTGGAGTATCGCAATACTCGCAATTTAAATTACATCCAGAAAAACGAATAAAAATCTGTCTTACGCCTTGATAAATTCCTTCACCTTGTAAAGAAGAAAAAATTTCACTGATATATCCTTTCTTCATCTTTTACTTCCCTTTCAATTTAAGCACAAGATTTGCTACTCTTCTACCGAGTTCTTCGCACTCTTTTTCCACCCTTTTATTCGGTTTACCAATACTTACCGGACCGTAATGGTCACCCTCAGATGAACCCTGAATTATCATTCCGTGAATAAGAAATGCTTCTAAAATAGAAAAAATCGTTGTTTCATTACCACCACCGATATTCGCGGAAGAAGTGAATGCTCCACCAACTTTACCTACCAATTCGCCATGATACTCTACACTTTCATCAATAAGTTTTTTAATCGGTGCCGCAAGTGTCCCGTAATATGTCGGTGAACCAATAATAATCCCGTCTGCTTTACGCAAATCTTCAATATTTGTCTCTTCAACTCTTTTTAATTCAACCTCCACTTTCTCACTCTCCGCACCTCTTTTTACAAATTGAGCCATCTCTTCCGTATTTCCACTTGCTGAATAATAAACAATCAACACTTTCGCCATCTTAAATACCTCCCCGGTTTTACCTTCACTTTTTACCTCTCCCCTCTGTGGGAGAGGATTGGGTGAGGGGACAATAATTCCCTTCTTATAGTTTCTAAAACTCCTTCAATATTTCTAAGCACTTCATTATCCCAAAATCTTAAAACTTTAAATCCTTGTTTTTTTAACCATCTATCCCTTTCATGGTCTTTTGCTTTCATAATTATATGCTGGCCACCATCTAACTCCACTATAATCTTGTTTTTAAAATTAACAAAATCTACTACATATTGTCCTATTGGTTCTTGTCTTCTAAACTTAAATCCCTCTATGTATCTATTTTTTAAATATCTCCACAAATATTCTTCCGTTTTAGTGGAATTCTTTCTAAGTTTCCTTGCAATCTTGGTAATCTTTTTATTCAATATTCACCCTCACCTTACTCCTCTCCCATCAAGGGAGAGGAAAAAACATTTTGATTACTACCTCAGTAACAAAATTCCCGCCAGAATCAACAGAACCCCAACTACTTTCGTTAAAGTAATCGCTTCACTTAAAAAAATTATTCCGGTAAGAAAAGAAACTAACGGATACGCACCGGCAATTGGTACGACTTTAGAAACTTCACCACTCTTCAGTGCATGATAAAAACACATTTGTCCAACAAAACTTGCCAAAAGTCCACCGCTGGCAAGAAAGGCAATTGTTTTCCATTCGGCTTTTAATGCTTCCGCTAAGTAATAACTTCTTACAAGAACAAATACCATTACACCTAAGATGACGCCCAAAGACCTCAAAAGGACTCCGCTAACTGGATTTATCCTTGCCACCCCTAACTTCTCCAAAACTGGCACTAATCCCCAGATAAATGCCGTCAATACCGCCCAATAAAATGCACTCATTCTTTTTCTTCTCCTTCTACATCAATAACTTGCCGATATTCTGACCTACTTACTATACGCCGTTCTGGTGTATACTGGGGAGTATGAAATTTGTAAAAACGCATTCTTATATCCCTGTGTGGATTAATGAATAAACTCAAAAGAAAACTAATTATACTGAAAAATAAAGCACCCCAGAAAGCATTCCAAAAACCATTTACTGTAAAACCGGGCACAAGTTTGGAGACCAAATAAAACATAAAAGCGTTTATCACCAGGGTAAATAATCCTAAAGAAAGGATATTCAAAGGCAGAGTGAAAAAGATTACCAACGGTCTTAAAAACGCATTAACTAACCCAAGCATAAGTGCCGAAAAAACCGCTGTCTGCCATCTATCCACTTTTATCCCCGGGATAATTTTTACTACAATTATTAAAGTAACTGTATTAATAATCAATTTTATTAAAAATTCTTTCATTCTTTTTTCAATTCTTTTCTTTCACGAATGGATTCCTGAAAACTTTTCTGGATTTGTCGGCGTAACTCCTTCGCTTGTTCAATTGCTTCCTGCAGTTTTCTCTGCTCTTCAAGAGGTAAATCATCGGGGCGATGTAACCAAGCATTCTCTAAAGCATCAATCGTCTTATCCGCACTCTCCAATGTTTTCTGCATAAGCAATTCTGGTGGTGCATTCCGATATTTCCACTTCAAATAAAAAACTCTAAGTTTTTGTAAGAACATTTTTATTCTCCCACACGAAATCCAATTGGACGATGGGATTTCTCCAGTGGTGCCATCAGTTGACGAATAGCCTCAAAAATTGTCTTGATTTCTTCATCATGTTTCTCAATTTTTTTTTCCAGTTCACTTAACTTATGGGCAAGTTCTTTATGAGTTGAGAGAATTTCTCTCAGTTTTACAAAAGTTCGCATAATCGCGATATTAACTTGAACGGCTCTTTTACTTTTCAGGACGCTTGAAAGCATCGCCACTCCTTGCTCCGTAAAAGCGCGAGGAAGTTTGCGAGTTCCACCCCAACTTGATGTTCCAAAATGGAATATCAAGTTTTTAAACTCCTCCTTAGTCAATCCAAACATAAAATCATTAGGGAAACGGTCTAAATTTCTACTTACTGCTTTGTTTAGATTAGCGGTGGCAATACCGTAAAGCAGTGCCAAGTCTTTATCCAGCATAACTTTATGTCCACGGATAAGAAAAATTTTCTTCTCAATGATTTCAGAGGGAATTATTTTAACAATATTATTTTTCTTCATTTTCTATTTCCATCTTAAATTTCCGTTCTCCATAGTCCCAATTTTTTATCGGGACGAAGGATGAATCCGAATTAAATTTACATAAGTCAAGAAATCCTGCCTCTTCGGTTGGTCACCGAAAAGAATGACAAGACCGGCACCCTCCCGTAACTAATGAACTACATAACAATCAATTATTTTTTGACCCCTTTAGCCATAATAAAATCAATAAGATTTTGCGGGAAACATTCAAGCATTGCAGACATACCTGACATATAACCTACTCTATATCTACTTTTTGGGTTTTTTGCAGATAACGCTTTATAAACCACTTTTGCAACTTCTACAGGTTCAGTCCGTTTTTCATCAAATTTTTTGAGTTCTCTTTTTTCTTTTATTAAAGCGTCAGCATAAAGAGAAAGTTTTTCTTTGGGACATTGTTGGAAAAATTCTTCAAGTTGTTTATATGACTTATCCACCGCCTCTGTTTTTATTCCACCGCAACGAATCATAATTACCGGAATGTTCCAAGACATTAGTTCAATTTTAAGTGTTCTTATTATACAACTCACTGCAAAATCACATATATGTATACTTGAAACAAAAGGAATAGGAATTAAAGCTGGGGTCACTATCCAGAGAATTCTACCATTTTCTTTACGAATCATCGGGAAAAATGCTTGTAATAATCCAATTGCGCCTACAACTCTAATTTCAACTTCTGAGCGAAATTTATCCAAATCCATAAGTTCTATTGGAGCAATAAGACCTCCCCCAGCATTATTTATAATACCATACAAACCTCTTATGCCTCGTTTTTGTAATTCATCTGAAACAAAATTAACAACCGGAGGGATATGTTCAGGTTTTCTAAGGTCAAGTGGATATACTGGGATAAGATTAGGTCCATTCAAAGCACGCAAATTATCTGCATCCGATACTTTACGCACAGTAGCAAATACTAAAAAATCATTCTGGGCAAGAAAAATAGCCACCGCACGACCAATACCCGTTGAACAACCGGTGACAAGAATTCCTTTTCCAGTATGGACTTCACTTAAAGAATTTTTATTTTTTTCTACCATCTTTTTTGATTAGTTTTTCTTTTTAAAGTTCATTTATAATTTTTATTGTCTTTTCCATCTATGCACTCATTTTGAGGAACGATGCAAAAATTGTAAAGTAGCCTCGCGTTACTTAACTTTTTTTATACATTCTTGGTGAACAATTAAAAATGGTTCAGATTCATCTCCTTCTTTTATTTCTTTATACTCATCAGTATAATTTTTGTGGATTTTTACTTGACCATCATTCATTAGCAATTCTAATTCTTCCGACCTAACCAATTGACCACATATTGCACAAATTTGATGAAAATCTATCCAATGATAATGTTTACCCCATTCAATTAATCCTTTTTCCCTATTTACATCAAACAAGGAATTCTTGTTACCGTAAACATGAATTGGTATCTCACGTTCACATAATTCACAGTAGAACTTGCTTTTATGTACTATTTCTGTCATTTCTACTCACCCGTTCTTCAATTTGTCTTTTTATATTCGTAATTTCAAAAGAAATTTAGAAATAATGTATAAAATCACCGAAATAAGAATTGGCAAGACAACATATTTTCCAACCCACCTTAGTGTATGTTTGATTGACAATTCATCAAGACCTTTTGAAGTAAGTCTATACTGAAAATTCTCAATATTGTCCACTCCTTGCATATCTCTATGAACTACATATCCTCGTTCTTCAAGTTCTATAAGATAGTTTCTAACTCGGTCATCAAATTCATAGTTAGATATTTTTTCAATATCCACAAACCGTAGAAAATGAGGATATTTATTTTTCAGACTTTTGTAGATTTTTCTTTTTATGATGAACTTCTTAATATCCATATTTTTTTCTTGATAATTTATTTCTAAAAAATCACTTTTCTATGTCTAAAATTGCCAAATCAAAATATATGTTCTCCAACGGGAATCCAAGAATTTGGGTTAACTTCTTTTCTTTCTCAAAAAATAAGATTTGCCAGTTTTGTCGCTTTTATCAAATACCATTTCTGTCTGACGGGATTTATTTTTCAAAGTAACTTCATGTTTTGGGATTTCGTATGTCGGCGCAATAGTTTCCGGCTTAGCTTCTTTTATTGGTAGTTTTGCCCCTTTTTCTTCAAGGAAATCTTTAACAGTTTTGCGATTAAATTTCAGTATTCCGAGTTTGTGAAGGTCTTTATTTTCTTCACTCTCAGTAGTAAAGATGGGAATTTTTACTTCCACAATTTTTTTCGCTACCGTATAGGTTTTTGAACCTTTCACTCCGTAGGGAACAAAAACAATATCGGCTAAGTTACAGGCAACCCAGTTCCGTTCAATTATATTCTTTCGTAATTGTTTTTTCTGATTCGGGTCAACTGCAGAAAGCATCAGTAATTCATTATTTTTTGCTCTCCGGAAATATTCTTCTCGTTCCGGGAATTTATCCATCGGTGGAAAGAATCTATCTAATAAAAATGAATTGAAAGTTTCAACTGCCAGTCCTTTTGCTGAAAAAAGAGTAACCGTAGTATTTTTTCTAAATAACCCTAACCGGAAAATTTCTGTCTCCATTACTGAATGCCAAGCACCGATATAGTTCATTTCATATTCTCTAATTGTAAATAAGACCTGATTTGCGGCCATCAATCCTAAACCACCGATTGAGTCCGCTGAGATTACTGCCATTGTAAATCGGTCAAGAAATTCTAAAGGTCCGTAATAATAGAGATTAGGACAACCAGAACTAAGTTGTTCTTTAAGTTTTTTAGGATAATTTTCGTCTTTAGGAGTTATTGTTTTATATTCCACAATTTTTTTACTTCTAAGTTTATTTTTTCTTCACCTCATATTTTTCTTTTCTTTCATAAGCAAAACTTAATTGCCGGCTTGTATTCCTAATTTTTTCAAAATAATTAACCCAATTTCTTATGGGCTGTTGAAATCCAATTCTTGCTTTTGCTATTTCAAAGTATTCTTTATTGATTTCGTAGCCGATAAAATTTCTCTTCAGTCGCTTGGCTACAACTCCGGTTGTGCCAGAACCCATAAATGGGTCTAAAATTGTGTCTCCTTCTTTGGTTCCAATTAATATAATTCTTTCTAAAAGTGGTTCTGGTTTTTCTGTAGGGTGTTTCGTTTTATGCTTTTCAGCATTTATTTCCCAAATATTTTTCATTTGTTTCCCAGCGTTTATTTTTTTGGCAGTTAAATAATCAAAGTAGTATTTCTTACTTTTACTTGCTACCCAAATTAATTCTGTTGAAGGAACAAAGCGATTTTTTGAAAACAAGGGCGGCGCATTTTTCTTATACCAAATCACATCGTTGATTATCCAGAGATTCAATTTCTTGAGAACCACTCCAATTGATGGATGATTATGCAAAGTTCCTGAAATCCATATTGTTCCTTTATCACTTAAAATTCTGATGCATTCTTTAATCCACTTTTCGTTGAACTCGTGAATGTTTTCTATCACATCCCACCCGCCTTTATCACAAACAGCAATCTTTCCACTCTTTACGGTCAAATTATTTTCTCCAGACAAATTATATGGCGGGTCTGCAAAGATTAAGTCAATACTATTGGGTTTTAATGATTGCATTAATTCTATACAGTCGCCTTGATATAACTCTATTTTAGACATTTATAATTCCCTCTTTGATATTTAATCTTTTCTTAGAAATTTTAATATACTCCGAATTTTTCTCAATCCCAATCCATTTTCTTTTCAACCTTTGAGCAACATAACCGGTTGTACCGGTGCCAAAAAATGGGTCTAACACAATATCATTCTTGTTAGATGATGCTAAAATGATTAACTCTAAAAGTTTCTCTGGTTTTTGCGTAGGATGTAATGCTCTTCCGTTCTCACCCCTAATTCTCTCTTTACCTTGCACAATTGGCAACTCAATAAAATTTAGGAAATCTCTTAATTGCTTTTTTTGACCATCTTTTGTTTTGTTTGGATTGAATTGCTTAACAGATTCATAGTTAAAAATCCATTTTGCACCTTTCACAAACCAGCAAACATATTCAGTTGCATGAGTAAAAGTCCTTTTAGTTATGTTGGGCATTGCGTTAGTTTTATACCAAGTAATTATGTTGTTTAATTTGAAATCTAACTTTTTTGCGATAAAAATTATTTCTGCAATGTTGTGCTGGGTGCAAGAAACATATAAACTTCCATTTGGTTTTAAAACATTTTTACAGGCAGAAATCCATTTCTCAGTAAAGTCAAGATATTCATCATAATTAAAGGTGTCCCATTCTTCATTCATTTTGTAAAACGCCCCTCCAGTTGTATTATTAGCAAGGTCTAAAGATTTACCCGACAAGTTATATGGTGGGTCAGCATAAATAAGCGTAATAGAATTTTGGTCAATTTCTTTTGACAAAATTTTAATACAATCGCCTTGATAAATTTTGTTTGTTTCCATTACACTACAACTTTTGATTTCCATTGTTCAATTACATCAGGAATGGTCGCAAACCACTCTGAATGCCCGTTAACGGAATCAGTTTGAGAAATTATTGTTCTATATAAATCTTCTACTTGTTTACAAGAGAATCGTTTGCCTTGCTGGATTAGATCCAGAAGGACTTCAAGAAGATTAGCAAATTGTTCGGTCGTTAAAGGGATGATTTGTTGCTTCGCTCCGTCATATCCTTGTTTTATTGAAAACCAGTAATGAGAAAGGGTATCGTTGTGAATTTTCGGAGCGATAAATAGACAGTAATTCTTATAGTTTTTGTTATTGTTTTCAAAATCTCTCAAATGTCGCATTACTGGTTGACTTTCCCGAATCCACTGGAAATTTGAAACATCAAGGGTTACTTCGCAAATCGCATTATAAGAGTGATAGTAACATTCAATATCGGGCTTATTGGATGATGCGTGGCTGATTGGCTCTCCATTGTCATCAACGGGATAGTTGGGCTTTATCTTAATTTCATCATTGATAATTTTTAACGCTTCCGCAATAAGTTTTTCAAATTGTTCAGGTGCAATTTTTCTAATCATTTTGTAATTTTTTAAACTATCAATGATGCTTTTAAGTTTATCAACATCATTTACTATTGTTATCTTGGTTTGTCTGTCTTTTAGCTCGAGGTTAATTTGTCGGACATCAAATATAAATTTATCTATTTCGTTTTTAGAAAGTTTTTCAAAATCTAACGCCAAAATTTTTTCTTCTGTTGGTAGTAATCTTAGGTTATTTGCCTTTGCAAACGATAACACATTACTTATCAGCGATTTTGCAATTGCAATTAAATTTCCAATATCTTCAGATGGAAGTTTTGGTAAGGATATGTCAGAGATGTAGTTCAAATACTCTTTGCTAGTGGCAAACTTCAGAGCTTGTCCGTTGTATTTTTTGAGTAACTGGTCTATCTCAACTTTTCTGGTGGGTTCTAAATCAATTCTCCAGTCAGCACCGAAACTATCAGTTGTAACTCTGAAATAGCGGGTTAATCGGAAATAACGCATTGTGTTATCTCCATATTCAAAAAAATTGTTCATCTGTCTTTCGGTTGGTTTCTTAGTTTGGTAAAATTCCTTCGCAAATTCTTTAATAAATTTTTCTCTGCTTTTGGCCTTTCTATATTCCAAAATCAACTTTACATACTTACCAATTAGTTTGTAATTGATAAGAGGGGGAACAAATAAACTAAACTCTGTTTTAGTTAATCCATTTTTGTCGCTAACTTTATTTACTTTGTTAATGAGATGCATTGTTGCAATCAATGGCATTACATCAAAACCATATTTTTCAGAAAAATCATCGCTCCAAGGATTCGGAAATTGAAGTTTCAAAAGGGATTTGAAAAAAATGTAGCCAATGTCATAGTCACCAGTAATAAAACGATTTCCTAACTCGGTGATGATAATATTTCCTTCTCGCTCTCTTGCAACACAAAATCCCAGTTTGTTTAATGGATTTACTGACTGTCTGCCCCGCATCGCAGGGTCTTCATATTTCTGATGGTAAAAGATTTCTTCAGCAACATCATAAGGCATTTCTAACTCGGGGATATCATAGTATTTACCATACTTTGCAGGAATGTTGGTCGGGAAATATAATTTATACTGTATGAGTAGTATTTGATATTTCTCTTGGTTGGCATTGTTGAATGGCTCCCCTTCCAGTAACTTCAAGGCTTTTAAGAAATCCCTTAATCTTTCAGGATTTCTAACAGTCGTAGATATAGACCAAGGTTTCATAGTATTATATCCTTATCCGTTATTGAAAACATTCTACAACAGAGGTTCTACACCCATTTTCAGGTCTTCTTCGGTTTTTGACCGGTGAGCAACTTCTTTTATCTCGTCTGCTAATTTCTCTAGATTTATTTGCCAGTATTCTTTTTCTTTCTTCGCTATTTTTTCCATTTTTTACTCACTATCGTGGTAGTGCCGCTCTTGAATTTTTGAATTAAATTTACACCCGTCTCGCCAACGAGGCGGATAAGTCAAGATTGGCACGCTTCTCTAAAATTTTTTTTCTTTTACCTCTTGACAATAAAATCATTTTGTAACATAATATAAGTTAGAGGACGGTGTCCACTATCGGGCACCCTCCTCTTTTTTTATCTCTTCCCAGGTTTCCAATGCCATAAATAGATATTCTTGTTGAACAATTTTGATAATATTTCAGACAGTTCTTTTTTATTTCTATTTTTTGACGGAAAGAAACATTGTCTAATCGCACCCACGACTAAATCTGTCAATTGTAGAAGTTCTGAATTCTTTGAATCTTCAATAAACAATTTTACCTTCTTAGTGCCTTCCAAAACAGTTCTTATGTCTAATATGGACTGCAATTTATTTGGAATAAAATTATCATATCTTTCTCTACAGCGTTCATCAAGAAATAATTTTGCATCATCGGTTAGTTTTTCCGTATAATAGAGAACGAGTTGTTCTATAAAATAATTATATTCAATTTGGTCCGACTTGCTGAAAAATACTTTATTTATTAATTTTCTGCCAACAACAATGCTTCTGCAATAGAACTTATTTTGATGTTTTATTAATGAATTAAAAACATCTAAACACATTCTGTAACGTCCATTTCTTATATTTTCAGAAATCTTGTGAAATTTTAACTCATACGGATATTTATTTTTCTTTCTTGCAGTTTTAATAACATTAGTCCAGAATTGTGGTTCTTTCGTAAAAAACATACAGACAACAAAACTTGGTGAACTACTGGTATCACCTGATTCGTCTAAATAGACATATATCATTTTTGTTCTATTTTTTATCTCTACACGCTTTTTCTTCTAGGAACGATGCAAAAATTGTAAAGTAGTGTCCTCTCACTAAGTCAAGAAATCAAGGCCGGCAGAGTCTCTTCACAGTGGAACCAAACAATCTAATCCTTTAATTCTCAACACTTCCTTGTAAATGTTGTAGAATACTTCGAAGTCTTCTAAACCAAATTGCGCACAATATGCTATTGTCGCACTACATAAACAGACCCTTAAACCAAACTCATCATCAAAATTCAAATCGGATACCATGAGGTCCTTGGGTTCTACTTCAATTTTTCTTCCTTCTCTTGATGTCCAATCGTCAAATTCTCTCAAGTCATCTAAATTATCAAAATCAAATTTCCCTTTTTTCTTTTTGACAAATTCTATTCCATTGGTTCCTAGTTGAATCCACTTATGAAACTCATCCAAATATTTCACATTAGGTAATAAGCTTTTTATTTCTTTTAAAAACCACTGCTGATACTTATTCAAATTTTTCAACTCTTGCAGATCATGTAGAATACCCAAACATTTGTTTAAATCGGAAGCCCACGCCCATCCTCGTGCAAATTTGGCATCCGGCCTTTTCATAAGTTTCTGTTCTCTTTCTTTAAATTTGTTACTAATAATATGGCCAATTCTCTCATATTCTTGATGTTTAAAATCCCAAGTAAAAAACTGTCTTATCTTAGCCAAGATTGAACCAATAATTATTTTTGGTTTCATTAGCTATACACTATGTTTTTAAAATGCCCGTCTCTTACACAAAAATTCCAATTCTACTTTTTGTCTAGTACAGGATCCCATTGTTTTTCTAAGCATTCCTTTTCAAAATTTGAAATACAGTCTTTCAGTGTTTCAAAAACAAATTTTCTCGGTATACCAAAATGGACTTTACGATTTCCACCACCCTGAATTAAACGTGTGTGATAATATGGTTCTTCCTTTCTTGCGAGGTTGGGGGCTTCGTCTCGGATAGCCGTTTCGTGTATAAGAGGATTTCTGTAGTTTCGCCATAGTAAGTAGGAATATTGGAACTTTTCGATTTTGTTGCCCAATAATTCTATTTCTGCTGGACTAAATTTATTTTTCAGTCGTTCCCAAAGAGAAACCAAATCAATATCAATATCGTAACCATATTGGACATAATTATTTATTTTTACTCCTATTTCTTGCGTTAGAAACTGCTGAAGTCTTATTGCCAATCGGCTGTCTATTTTTAAGTTAGGTATCTCTTGCAATAGTATTGGTAGTGCGATTTTAGTGTAAATTTCTCTTCTCCCGGAATACTCATTGACGAACTTATTGAATCTGTCGCCATTGCTTTCCCCGCCGTATTTGTACCCAGCTAAAGAATCCAAATAACAACAACTTAGTATAAGTCCTTCAAATTCAAATTGGTCCCGGCAATAATCGTCAATAAATTTTTGCAGTTTCCTAAAAGCATTAAAGAAAATCTTTATAGCTTCAGTTTTATGACACATCCTATTAAAAAACCTTTAAAAAGTCTTCTGGTGCTGGTCTTTACTTTTTTCTTTTCCATTAAGGAACGATGTAAAAATTGTAAAGCACCCTATCTTTACTTTTAGAAATTGTCAATTTTCAAGCCCGACCCCTCACTAACCCCCCTCAGTTCAAGTGGAGACTTTTCTACTTCATTGGAGGTTTACCCGCTTCACCCAATTTCTTGTTAAGCGCATCTCTTTTTGCTTTTATTTTGGCTGGCTGAACAAAATAGAAATCAAAAAGACCCTCCAAAACGTCCAAAAGCCATTCTGCCTCGCCGGGTTCAACATCAACTATTGCTCCCGAATTTGTACTTTTAATTGGGTGGGTAGCAAAATTGCCAATATTTCTAACAGCATCAATGCTTTCTGCTAAATAGCTCGGTAGTTGTTTTGAAGCTAATACTTCATCGATTTCCTTACTTAAGTCTGCCTTCTTAACTTTTGCTATGTCTCTCAAAATGTTCTGAAGACAACGGCGACTAAGAGCAGCACTTGCTTTAGGACTGTCCGAAAGAACTAAACACGCTTCCCTATAGTCTGAAGCGTATAGTTCAGGAACTTCTGGTGATAGCGGTGTCCTTGAAATACCTTTTGGATACACCATAGTAATTATCTTGTTATTTACCTTATGGTCAAAGCGGGAAAGAATGAAAATATATCTTTTGCATGTAGGACAGAAACAATAGAGTAGTTGCCAGTTTATAGCCATTGAATCATCGCCGATTTTGTCGACCGACCATTCTTCATGAAAAGAATCTAAACAGTGTGGGCATTTCATAGTGAATCTCCTTTTACAATATGTCGTGCCGTTCTTAAATTTTTGAATTAGATTTACAAAGTTAAGAAATCCCGCCTCATCCCGAACTTCGGGAAGAGGATGACAAAACCGGTACGCTTACCCATATTTTTGTTACGATTTCTTGTACTTCAACTTGATTCCTTCTCCAATTGAAGGATTTTCTAACTTCGTATTCATTGGAATAATTATGCTCGATAAGGAACCGTACCCTTTCATTTTTAACGTTTCCTTAATCTGTCTCGCTTGTGGATCTATAAGATAAATTCGTGGATTTTTTCCCGTGCTACTCGCAATAACATTCTCAAGAATACTTGATATTGTCCTGTCTCTAAACGAAAAACCAATAACTATCATATTTGGATCTTCTTGAAAGCTTCTGCGGAACTGATAGTAAAGGTCAGAAAATGGACTCTCAACAATTTTTCTATTTGTACCTGCTTCCGTAGGGTGGACAAGAACTTCATCTTCTATTCTCGTCCCCAAAGGAAAGACGCTCTGCTCAATCTCTTGACGACTGTCAAGTCGAAACTGTAAAGACACTATCTTGCCATCTGAAGTTTTAAAAAAATCAACAGATCCGTGAAGTTTAACCACAACCGGAGTCCTCCTTGGGCTATTTATTAAATTTATTTCAAAAAGGTTAACTCCAAATTTTCTGTTAATACCGTCTTCAAAATCAATTCGCCGTTCATTAAGATAAGTCTCAATACATTGGTCGTAGTTAGTAGTAAACACCCATCCTAACTCGCCGGGGTACGAATATCTTCCACCCGCAGAGGTTCTGGAACTACCAGATACTTCTGACAGAACCCCAAACAACTTATCATATGCTTGAAGTATCACTTCTTTTTGTTCTCGTGTCTTTAATAGTATTTTCTTTCTTATCAGATCTACTGCGTGAGTAAAAAGAGAGTTTACACTCTCACGAAATTTTGGGTCTTCAGTATATTTCATCAAGTCACGATTAGCAAAGAGAAACTGGGTTGTCACTGGAGAAATAATTTCAAGTAGATTTTCTCTTGATAGATCATCTAAGACAGTGAGCAAAACTTCCAAATCAAACCTATCAGCAAAGAAATCTTTCAATTCATTCAAGAAATTTTTGTTATTAACAATTACAGTATTATCACGATTTATAGTTTCTACTATCTCAATAGCAAAATCTCGTGTTACAGGAATTTCAAAAGGACTTGATGCCCCAGCACCTAAAAAAATAATCATTGATACGCTCCTCTATGCCTAACACGACCAAATTTAGAACAAATGTTCTCCAGCGGGAATCCAAGAATTTGGGTTAACTTCTTTTCTTTCCGGATTCCAGATACCAATTTTAATTCTTCGTCCCTGTCCGTAATCCAAGACATCTATCCTATTAAACTTACGCAACAAATAACTCATTTGCCGACTTATCCCTTGAGGAGAAATAATTATCGCTTGTTCAGGCATTGCTACTTTGCTGTAGCCAAGAAGTTGGGATATATCCCTAAGTGTGATAGGTTTCAGTTTACATTCAACAAATGAAAGATAAGATTTTGTTTTTGTAATCACAATGCCGGTTATGTCCACACGAATTTCGTAGGTTATATAATCAGGAAATAAACGATAATAATTGTTTTCTTTCAAAAACCTCCAGAGCGAAACTTTAGAAGTATCAACAACATCAATTTTTGCTCTCGGATGTGCAGAAGTAAGAATTTCCTCAAACCACGGAATCACATCGCGATACATTTGTTTTTCGTTTTTATACATAGTCATCTCGGAGGTTCAGAAGTAACATCTTCATCTTCAATGAATCTCATTTGCGGGTTGTATATTTTGCTTTTCTGCTTACATCCTAAACACAGACAGATTCCCCAGTAATTATCAAAATGCTTTCCCCGTAATTTGAAAGGTAATAATTTACTCTTCTCGGCTGGATGTTTAGGTTTGGGTTGATGTCTTCTTACTTTCGGGTTCGGGTTACAAGGAAGTATACTTCCCGGTTTGTCCAGGTCATCCTTAGCAAATTCTTCAAGAATTTCCTGTTTGTATTTTACATAGAAACCAATGGGAAGAAACGCCTCAGAAAATATCTTTACCTGATGTTCACGTGCCCAAGATGTTCCTCGTTTCAATTCATAGGGTTCTCTGGTATTCGGATGTCCCCATTGAATCAATTGAACAGAAACATGGAGTTCTTGCTGTAATAATGCACAGAGTTGTACCGGTAATAGCCAATTCTTATTAGCAATTTCAAGGTAAACTCTGCGTTTGTTACCCATATAATTATTACTTTCTCTAATAAATCCTGCAGAATCAGCAATACCTCTAATGAATTCACGTTGTGTTTCTCGCGGAGCAGTAAATACCTGTTCAGGAATTAGAAACTCGCTAAAATGAGTTTTACCTTTGCCAAGAAGATGGCAGATATTTCTCCAAGGAAGTGAGTTGCGAAGGAATCTTATAATAAGGCTTGCTGAATGTTCCTGTGAATCAACTGAAATGTCAGTTTCAATCAGTTCAGAAATTCTTTCTTTAATCTGCAAGAGGCTATAATTCAAGTGTTCCTTTTGATTATATTTCTTATGTATCCCCTCGGCTTCAAGATTTTTAAAAGGGAAATCAATTATTATCTTCTTGTCTCCACTGCTTTCGTACAATGTACCACGAGCAATAATCAATCCAAGCAAATAAGCAACATCCGGGTCGAGATAATTCTCGGAAATTAGCAAATTCATTTTATTTTGGTTTTTGAAAAATAAGAATAAATTCGTGTATTTTATTTACTCTGAATACTGACGGGTAACCTATTGGTCGTAAATTGTTATATTCACTTCTTCTATCCCAAATGATTACATCATCTAATAAAAATCCAATCTTTTGCATAAAATTAATTACATCTAAATGATAAAGATACAATTTGTCTTTTTTTCGTATATCCATTACTACAACTGCACAATATTTTCCCGGTTTAAGCACCTCGTAGACAAGAACAAAAATTCTTTTTAATGCAGTAAGAAATTTACGGTAATTATGAATATCAGCAAGATTACTTTCACTTTCTACATAATCTTTTATTTCTTTACCGTCAACCGTTCTCTTTTGACTTAAGATATCCCAATAAGGAGGTGAAGTAATACACATATCTACACTTTCTTTTTGTAAATATTTTTTTAAATTTCTTGCGTCATCTAAGATAAGTTTTTGTTGCTCGGCGGCACCTAAAAAAAGAAAGTCAAGTTGACTCTTTAATCTTTTATTAGCAATATCAATATATTCCTGAGCAATATCAAAACCATACCCGATTTTACCCAACTGTGCACAAGCAACCAATGTAGAACCAGTACCCATAAACGGGTCAAGCACAATTTTGTCTTCAGCACTCATATACATTCGCATCAGTCGGTTTGGTAGTTGTGCCGGAAACATCGCCGGATGCCGAAGGCGTATTTCTTCAGGGGTTTTGCGAATGTCATTCCAAACACTAATTGAATATTGTAACCAAGTTTTGCCATCAAGTTCATTAGCTCGCCGAGTGGGTTTTCTTACCGCGTAAGTAACCCCAGCATCATCTGAAAGAAAACCAAAAGTATCTTTAAACTTTTTCTTCATTTTAAGTTCTCTTTAAACTCGGTTAATAAATTCAATAGTGTCTTCTTGACCGAAGAGGTCTTTTTGGTAAAAACCAATTTTCTTTTTTATGATTTCAATTAAAGATTTATCAATTTCGTAACCGATGCTATTTCTTCTTAGTTTCCGAGCAATGGCAGTAGTTGTTCCTGAACCTAAGAACGGGTCAAGGACGGTTTCCCCGACATAAGAAAATAGTTTTATCAGTCGGTAGGGAAGTTCGTCAGGAAAAGCAGCGGGGTAGTTTTCTTGTCCTTTAAGTGGCAAGCGATTAGTCATATCCCAAACTGAGAGATACCATTTATTTTTCTGATATTCAAAAACATCAATTTTTGACTTTTCGTCTTTTTTGCCATATTTATATTTTCCTTTTTGGAAAATAAGAATACTTTCCTGAATATTATCCGGATAAAAATACATCGGATAAGGATGTTGCAAAATAACCCCACTTCGTCTACTAATTCTTATATACCCCTCAGGCTTTCGCCAGATAATTTTGTCCCGGTAACGAAAACCAGTATCAATAAATATTCGGGTAATATCAGCAACGATTGGATATTTTTCTCCATTAACCAACATATCGTCACAGTTAACACAAGCAATTCTTCCTTCAGCAAGCACACGAAAAGTTTCTTTAGCAAAATCCTTGATTAAGGACAAAAATTCGTCATAACTTTTAAAGAAGCCACTGTAGTCAAAAGGGGCATTAAAATATGGCGGGGAAGTGACCATTAAATGAACCGAACCGTCTTTCAATTCTTTCATATTCCGACAATCACCGAAAATAATCTTATGAAAAGTGGGGACAGAAACTTCTTCCCGCTTCACTGGAGCGAGGTGAGTTGGTCTTTCAATAACTGCAACCGGTGCGCTTGGTTCTTCTTTCCACAAAGATGTCTTGGTTTGGAATTTGTAAAATGCCGGTGTTTGAGGAGCAACAATTCCTTCACTTTTTTCTAAATATTCTTTTAATTCATTTTCGCTGAAACGTCTCTGTCCGCCGGGAGTTTTAAAAGATTTTACCAGTCCTTGTTTTTCCATCCGATAAATTGTGCTTATGCTTACACCTAATAAGTTTGCTGCTTTCCTTGTGTTTAAAAGATTGTCTTTCATCTTAAGTTTTTGCACTCAACAACATTATACAACACTTATCAACACTTGTCAATCAATAGGCACGCCATTGAGTATTTTTCTTACAGTATTGAGTCAATGGGCAGGAACCTTTACAATTTATTCTCGTTCTAATTTCGCATACATTAATCTTGTTACATTCATCACAAGAAATATTTTGTGTCTGGTCAGAGCAACACCAATACCCGATAACAAAAGAGGCGTAATCAATTTCGTTAACATCCAATCCTCTCCCAGAAACCAAATTCTGAATCGGTTGTCTCATTTTTAACGCTTCAATTATCTCTTTGCGTTCCGATTCCCGGTAAATTGATGATAACATTCCAGTTCGGGTAAAAACTTTTCCTACATGCCCGTCCACCGGCATAAGAAATTTTGATTTTTCCCATTTACCATCAGAAACATCAACTTCTAAGTCCGGATGTCCAACCCAAGAAATAAATAGACGACACGCTTTCTCCCGCAGTAAACTTTTTATAATCATTGAGTTTTGAATATATTCGTAAGCGGTGAGCGGTGACTTACAATTACCTAACTCTTCAGAAAGCGTTCGTTTTTGATGATTTAGTTGTAATTGAAAAATCAAAAAACCACCAACTCTTAGAGTTATCCAAGCAAATCGTGGAGTTACTCTCCCGATAGCCGGACTAATCTTGTATATCTCAGTTAGAGGGATAAGTTTATTGAATTCGTAAAGTACGGTCAATGGATTTTCAAATAAATCTTTACCAAATGTTTTTAATATATAAAAGGATGCTTCACGAGCGGAAGGTGATTCGGCTTGTTGGTCTAAAATTGCGGTCAAAAGGAGAAATCTCACCAAATATTCTTTATTCTTGCGGACTTCTGAGGGAAGTTTGTCAAGAAGTGATGTTTTAAACTGGTCAACCATTGTCTTCTTGCCTACGACTTGCAGAATTTTTAGGAGGTTTTGAATTTCTTGGTCGGATAGTGTCTTAGTAATTCTTTCTTTTACCATAAAAGTCTGTTTGATGAATCAAGCAACTACAGTCATAAAACTCTTAAAATCTGTGCGTAAAGCACCGTGGACGAAAAGTCCCCGTTGGGGACCTCGTCCCTTTACGGGTGGTGCCTCGCACCTTTTCGGTGGGCCACGAGCCTTTACTGGGTGGGTGCCACGAAAAGTGGCGTGGCCACCTCGTGGCTTTACGCCACGCACCTTTACGGCGTAATCAGTATAAAAAATCTGCGTAATCGGTGTCAAAAATCCCTGCCCCGTTAGATATTTTTATCTAACGGGGTGAATGTAATCAGCGGTTAAGCACCTATTCTTCGGTATAACTTGCTGAAGAAGTGTCACTTTCCCAGACGGTTACCTTAGAGACAGCAAAGAGCGATGAGCGATGAGCAAAGAGTAAATTGAGTTTATCGTATATATATTTGGAAATATTTTCGGCGGTAGGGTTGAGTTTGTCAAAAGGAGAGAGTTCGTTTAAGTATTGGTGGTCAAGTTTATCCAGAACCTTCTTTAATGCTTTCTTGAGGTCAACAAAGTCAGCAAGCAGACCACTTTTGTCCAGTTTTTCCCCCCGAATGTAAACCTGCACACGATAATTATGCCCGTGCAAATTTTCACATTTGCCTTTGTAGTTGTGCAGGTTATGTGCTGCAGAGAAATGGTCTTCTATACTAAGTTCGTACATTGTATACACGGATTACCACAGATAAACTTGCACCCGAGATAACTGTGGACTTTCACAAAAACAAAGCAACAAACATTTTCCCCCTCACTCTCACCCTCTCCCTCATAGGGGAGAGGAAAAAGGTGAGGGTCAAATTAACTACAAATGCTTTAAGTGGATAGGGGCGATTTTCAGATAATCGGGACCGAGAAAATGTTTACTCAGAGAGTGAAATTTTTCTGGTGCATCGGAGACATAAAACTTATGTCTCGGTAAAAACTTATTCGTCCTAAACAGTCTCTTCTCAGTCAATATTTTTTTTACCTCTTTTACCGTTTCACTTGCAGAATCAATGATTTTAACCTTGCTCCCGATAGTTTTTTGGATTACTTCATGTAAAAGTGGATAATGAGTGCAACCGAGCAAAAGAACATCAATTTTTTCTTTTTTTAAAGGGTGAAGGTATTCGGAAGCAATCTCGTAGGTAACTTCTTTATTCAGCCAGCCTTCTTCAACTAAAGGAACAAACAAAGGACACGGATGACCGAAGACCTTTATAGAACTTTTACCTTGGCAAGAATTTAATTTTTTGAATGTCCGTTCGTAAGATTCACTTTTAATTGTCCCTTCGGTACCGATTATCCCTATTCTTCCAGTTGATGTCTTCTCTAAAGCCGCTCTTGTGCCGGGTTCAATTACACCAATAATTGGTATTTTTTTAAATTTATTTTTTAATTCATTTAAAGCATAAGCAGAAGCAGTATTGCAGGCAACCACAATTAGTTTAACTTTCTTTTTCAGCAAAAAATTAACAATTTCGGTAGCGAAACGGGTAACCGTCTCTTTAGATTTTGTTCCGTAAGGGAGACGGGCAGTATCACCGAAATAGATTATCTTTTCATTTGGTAACTGGCAAAATATTTCTTTTACTACGGTTAATCCTCCAACACCGGAATCAAATACACCAAGAGGCAAGTTGGCTATGTCCATTGAAGTCCTGCATTATGGTATCACAATCCCACCACAGTGACGAAGTTGTGGTGGGACAACTGCTACTGTGATACCATAATGGTAATATTTTGGTAGGATTCATTTTGCTTCTGCTCTTCGTGATTTATTATTTTTTTGGAAATACAAATAAACACCTTCTGCTAAACATTTAGTGATTTGCTGGCGATATTTATTACTCCGTAATTTTGTTTCCTCGTTATGGTGAGTAAGATAACCAACCTCAACTAAAATTGCCGGCATCCGTGCACCCCGTAAGACTGTAAAAGAACCCTGACGAACTCGTAGTTTATGAATGTCAGTTTTGTTCTCCATATATTTTACAAGCAAGCCAGCAAGTTCACTGGATTGGTTAAGAAAAGCATTCGTTTCCATTGACCTGAGCAGTTTTTCAATTTCTTTTTGTTTCCAAGAAGGTATATCCTCTAAGGCGAGAACTGCATTTTCTCTCAACGCAACTGCCTCGGCTTCAGAGTCAGATGCTTCTTCGGATAAAAAATATACCTCAAAACCGTTAAGTCTTCTTGAACTCGAGGCATTACAATGAATACTGAGGAAAAGGTCAGCGCTATTGTGATTAGCAATCTTTGCTCGTTCATATAAAGATAAAAAATAATCATCTTTACGGGTGAGAATTACTTCATAACCATAATTTTCTGTTAAGATATCTGCCAATTCCTTGGCAACAAGTAAATTAATTTCTTTTTCTTTAGTTCCTCGCCGACCAACTGCACCCGGGTCTTTACCACCGTGTCCAGGGTCAATCACAATGAATAAAGAATCTTTTTTCTTTTTTTCCGTTATCGGCAGAGTAGTCTCAACTGTAGTTAGAGAAATTGAGGAAACTCCTACCGGTGAAATAGGAGATATTTCAGTAGTTTTAGTAGGTAATTCTTTAGCAATTACTGTCGGAAGCAGTCTTTTGGTAAAAGTAAGCGTTTCTTTAGACCAGTTCCAGGATGTCCTCCCAGCAGTAATTTTTTGCCAGATTTGTCCCTCAAGGAAACTGATTGGTAGGTATACTCTATCCCCAATTGATTTTATCGGTTTATCTAATTTTCTTTGGATACCATTAACCAATATTTTTTTTGTCTCAATAAAGAATTCTACCTTTTTACCATTAAGATTGAGAACAACCCTACCTGATACCGGATACCAATGAACTTTTGCGTTGTATATCTTTTTTACATCGTTCAAGGATATATATTCTATCTCATCAATAAGAATATATTTCACTCCGGTAAATGTCTTCTCGTCCAGAATAACTTTCAGTTTTTTTTCTTCAATTTTGGCATTTATTCCAGTAGAAAACAAAAAATAAAAAAATAAGAAAAGAATACTTTTCTTCATCTTAAAAAGATTATATACTAAAGACGATGAAAAATCAATACGGAAAAAAGAGAAAGAATTGAGGCATAAAGGAAAGGTAAAGATGAATGAATATTCCAAAGAAGCCCGGCAACTATTCCACTGGGTAAAGTAGCTAAACTTATTGCAGTATGTAAAATTCCTAAGGCAAGACCTCTCTTTTCCGCACTTACAAAGTCAACCGCATAGGCACGCTGATTGCTCTCAACTAAAGCGTAAGCAATACCGTAAGTAGCAAAAAGAAAAATAAAAACGATGGTGGAATTAGCGAGAGCAAATCCAAGCGCTGTAAAGAGAAAAACTACATAACCGAGAACGATTATTTTTTTTCTACCAATTTTATCGGAAAGAATACCTCCGGGCAAAGAAAAAAGTGTATAAAAGATATTGAACCAGATATAAAGTAAGATTGGAAAAATATTTGCTAAATGCTCAGGAAAAAAGTGAAGAAAATATTTTTTTGCTCTTAAGATAAAGAACATATAAGTAAAATTAGCTAAAGCAAAAATTGTCACTGCAAGAAGATAATTCTTAAATGCCGGACTGAATTCGCTAAATGCGTTACGAAATGCTGAAAAGGAAAATAAACTCACTGGAGAAGAAGAAGTCGTTTTCTTTTCTTGAACAAAAAATAATGGAACAAGAGCGAAAAAGGCAAAAATTCCCGCAATGAGCAGAATCACGCGGAATTCAAATTTTAATAACCAATAGAATATTAAAGTAAGAGTTGCACCGAGAAATGCACCTAAAGTATCCGCAGCCCGATGCAGACCAAAAATCTTACCTCGCATTTCCGGTAAAGAAGAATCTGCAAGTAACGCATCGCGGGGCGCATCGCGTAAACCTTTGCCGACGCGTTCAATTGGTCTTAAGATAAGTAAAACTGGCCAGGATTGTGCTAAAGGAAAGAAAAGTTTTGCTACTGCGGAAGAAAAATATCCCCAGAAAACGAACGGTTTCCTTTTCCTGGTCAGGTCAGACCAGTAGCCGGAGAAAACTTTCAAAATACTAGCAAAACTATCACTTAACCCACCAATCAGACCAACCGCTAAACCACCACCACCTAAGTAAGTGATAAAGAATGGTAAGATGGGTAGAATCATCTCACTGGAAACATCGGTAAGGAAACTGGCAAAAGAAAGAAGAACAATGTTTAAACTTATCCCAGTAAGAATTTTCTTCTCAGATATGGTCATAAGTACTGTCTTTAATCACCGTAATCGTTTTTTAGAAAATCGTTGTAATCAAACATATTCTTATTTGAGAAGTATAATTTTTCTCCTTCCGGAAGTCAACTTTTTTTTGTGGTAATTTAAAACTTTTTTATTTTTATCTATTGACAAAAAAAATCTTTAATTATATAATTAGGAAAATTTTATCTCCGAGTTCTTTGCCTAACCCCGCTCAAATTGGACCGGGTACGGCAAGTGAACCGATAGGGTATCCCGAGAAATCAGGATGCCTCCCGTGTTAGGAAAGGAGAGTGATGTAATATGCGGGTATAATTTCCTTTCCGACCATGTGAGGTCGGATTTTTTTTCCTTGTAAATAACAAGGAAAACACCCCCGTTAGTTTTGCGTGCAAAACTGGGGGTGTGATTAGGATGATATCCCTGCCAGTTTCGCTTGCCGATAGGTCACCTGCGAAACTGGGGGTGTGCTTCGGAGCAATCTAGTTTAGATACCCCATTCCTTGGGGTAAGGAGGTTTAATTAAGTGAAATCTATTTTTTCGCGTTTAGTTAGTCTTTTGCTCATTGTTTTTAGTTTGAATAGTCAATCTTTTGCGAAACAAAAACTTACTCTCGCCTCAACCACTTCTACGCTTGATTCCGGTCTCTTTGAGGTAATCATCCCGCCTTTTGAAAAGAAATATAACTGCAGTGTAAGAATAATTGCCGTTGGTACCGGACAAGCAATCCGGCTGGGGAGAGACGGAAATGCCGATGTACTTTTAGTCCATGACCGCGCATCAGAGGAAAAATTTGTTGCCGATGGTTTTGGCGTGAAACGGTTAGCGGTAATGCATAATGATTTCTTTATCGTCGGACCAAAAAATGACCCTGCCGGGATAAAAGGTTTAAAAGGGTCAGAAGCTTTCAAAAAGATATTTGAACTGAAAGGATTATTTGTTTCCCGGGGCGATGATTCGGGAACACATAAGAAAGAGTTATCTTTTTGGAAAAAGTTAAATCTAAAACCAGCCGGCAGTTGGTATCTGGAAAGTGGTACCGGAATGGAAGCAACCTTACGCATTGCTAATGAAAAGATTGCTTATACCCTCTGTGACCGGGCAACCTGGCTTGCCCACCGGAAAGAAGTGGATGCTCTGGATATCCTTGTTCAAGGTGACCCGGAATTGTTTAACCCTTATTCGGTAATTGTGGTTTCACCGGCAAAATATCCTTGGGTAAAATATGACTTGGCAAAGAAATTTGCCGATTTTGTGAGAAGTCCGGAAGGACAGGAAATTATTCGGAATTATGGTGTTGACAAATTTGGTGAACCTTTGTTTTTCCCGGACGTTGTGAAATAAATTTCAACTTCTAAAGGAGATTAAAAATGAAAAGATTTATTTTGTTTACTCTTTTACTTGTTTCTTGTTTCAATTTGGGTTTCTCTCTGGAAACTACTACCAACCCTACCTCGGATTACCCCAAAGTCCAACTCTCCGGATTTGCCCGGATAAGATATACTGCCGACCAAACTGCCGGTAAGAATGATAGTTTTACTAACGCTACAGCAAGGTTTGGGTTGAAGGGTAACATCTCTAAAGATGTTTCTTTTACCTTTTCTTTAGAAACGACTAACACTGACACAGCTAATAATAAAGCTGTTTACGATACTTATATGGATTTGAAATCAATACCCCATTTTGCTACACGGATTGGGCAGTTTAAGTATAAATTCTCCCTTGAACAGTGTACCCCGGATGCGGATTTAGAATTAATCAATAAGTCGGATGTGGTGAATACTCTGGTGAAACCGACACGGGATCTCGGGATAGAAATTGCGAAAAATTTTTCGCTCTTCTCGGTAAAGTCAGACCTTGCACTCACTCTGGTTAATGGCAGCGGTTCAAACCAGGAGGATGAAAATCAACATAAAACAGTTATCGGGAGAATAGTTTTTTCGCCTTTTAAAGGACTGGATTTTGGTGGCTCAATTTATGATGGTGAAGTCAGCTCAGCAACCGGAGGCTCAAAAGCATATACCAAGAGGAGAACAGGGCTGGAGGTGAAATACGAAATTAAAAGATTTTTCTCTAAAGCCGAATATCTGCAAGGTAAAGATGATTCAGTTTATGGCTCGCTTCCCGGAGAAGGATATTATCTCACTGCCGGCTATACTTTATTCCCCTCCACCGTCTTATTGCTCAGGTACGATACCTATGATTATGATGCCTATGATAGGACACAGAAAAAAGTTGTCGGTTATAAAAACAGCCGCTGGACAGTGGGAGTGAATTATTTCCTGGATAAAAATGTTCTCTTAAGAAACAATTATGAAATAAAAGAAGAATCACCGAGCATAAAAAATAACTTGTTAATGACTCAATTACAGGTAAAATTCTAATCAGCACACAGGTAGAGAATGGATTATATTTTTGAAGGAATCAGGCAGGGATTTTTTCTTTTGTTCCCGCCGAAGAAAGAAATAGTAGAAATTGTCTTTCTTTCGCTTATCGTTTCCGGAAGTGCTACCCTTATTGCCGGGTTAATCGCAATCCCGTCTGCGGTTTTTCTTGCTTTAAAAGAATTCAGATATAGACGTTTGGTTATTGGTCTGGTCAATACTTGGTTAGCTTTTCCGGCGGTAGTAATTGGTCTTCTGGTTTACATTTTCCTAAGCCGGCGCGGACCTCTGGGTTTTTGGGGATTTCTCTTTACTCCTTATGCGATGGTCATTGCGCAAGCATTCCTTGCGGCACCGATTGTTACTGCTTTGACCCTTTCCGCATTGAAAAATATTGCTAAAGATACGAAAGATATTGCTTATTCTCTCGGTGCAAATAGATGGCAGATGGTTCTTACCATAATCAGAGAAGGGAAGTTTGCCTTTTTAACCGCAATAATTACTGGTTTTTCCCGGGTGATTGGTGAAACTGGGATGACCCTGATGGTTGGTGGAAATATTAAAGGAGCAACCCGAGTTCTTACTACCGCAATTGCTTTGGAAACAATGAAAGGTAATTTTGAAATCGGTATTGCTTTAGGAGTAGTTCTCTTGGTGGTTGCCTTGGTTATAAATTTACTCCTCCAGTTGGTTCAGGGAGGAGGCAGAAGTTAAGTAATTTCACAAAAATGGTAAGCAATTCTTTTTTTCGGGAACCTTTTCTTCACTTTATAATTTTTTGACTAAAATCAAGAAGCGTCAAAAACTTTAATGTCGTTCAGAAAAGAACCCCTCAACGAATTGCTTGTTTGAAAGACTTTGCGAAAATTTTTTGAACGATATCAAATTTATTTCTGACTTTATGCTTTTTAGAAATAAATTACTGAGTGAAAAAAATGGTTCGCAAAGTAAGAAACAAAACAAGGTATTATTTTTACGAAATTACTTAAATAAACATGCAAATCCAAACAATTAACTTAACCAAGAAATTTGTTCATCTCACGGTTTTAGAAAAAATAAATATTACTCTCAATCCGGGGATAGTTACGGTGTTCATTGGACCTAACGGTGCGGGTAAAACAACTCTCTTGCGTTTACTTGACCTTTTAATTCCGCCAACTGAAGGAGAAATTCTCTATAACGGTAAACCGGCAAATATGAATAAACTTTTAATCCGCAGAAAGATGGGTTTTGTTCCCCAGAATCCAATAATGATTAGTGGCACCGTCTGGGATAATCTTACTTATGGACTAAAAGTGAGAAAAATGACCGAAGTAGAAAAAAATGCTGACAAAGTGTTATCTTTAGTTAACTTAGAAAAATTACGTTCTCAACCAGCAGGAACACTTTCTGGCGGTGAAAAACAGCGTTTAGCCATTGCCCGGGTATTGGTCTATGACCCGGAAGTAATCTTTCTTGACGAACCTACGGCTAATCTTGACCCGTTAAGTACAGCAATTATTGAAGAACTAATCCCTCTCTTAGCCAAAAAAAATAAGACCATCATTCTCGCTACCCATAATTTATGGCAAGCACGACGCTATGGTGAACAAATATATTTTCTTGCGCAAGGTAAAATTATCCAGCAAGGAAACGGGGAAGCAATTTTCCGCCAACCGGAATCACTTGCGGTAGCGGAATTTATGGGAATAACCAACATCTGGCATGGTTATCTTGATGGACAATCTAATTTTATTGTTGGAAAAACAAAAATTGCCGTCGCTACTCAAGGTCAAGGTTCGGGTTATGCTTTCCTGCGTGCGGAAGAAATAATCGTTGCCTTAGAACCGCTCAGTTCTTCAGCAAGAAATTGTCTTCTTGCCGAAATAAGCCGGATTAGAAACCTTGGTTATGCAGTAGAAGTTACTGCTCAGACCGGAGATTTAGAAATCTATGCTCTAATCACCCGTAATTCTCTTGAAGAATTAGCCCTTACCGTCGGGAAAAAAATATATTTAATTTTCAAAGCTACCAGTGTCCATATTTCTTTGCTGGACATAGTTAAAAAAAATTATAATTCTTAACCTTTTTGTTCGTTTGTATTTTCTTTTTCTTTTTTTATACTTTTTCTACCAGTTACTTCTTCAGGGATAATTTCGTAAACACTAATCAAAGAAGACATCAAGGTTAAACCTTTCTTGATTATTGGAATTACGAAGCGCGGATGGTCGCCACCTTCGGCAAAATACGGATATTTTTCCGCTAACGCTTTGAGAAAATTTTTCTTCAGTTCGCTATCTTCAACCTTTTTAATCAATCCGTCAATAATTATACTCTTACGGTAAAGATGGTCTCTTGAATATTCATCTATTTCAAAACAAATATTTGGGTTTTGTTTAACCATTTCTGCTTTCTTATGACCTTTCTCCTTAAACCAGTGTACATAAATTTTGTTATCCATATAAACAAAAGATAACGGCACAATATAAGGTTGACTATCAACCGATAATCCCAATCTTCCGGTAACCGCTTTTTTTAAAAATTCATCAATTTCTTCTTTAGTCATTGGTTTCATGTTTTTTCTCTACTTAATCATATAGACCCGATGAATCGTTTTGGTAAAATAGGAAATACCAAACCAAACTACCCCGAGAAAAAAGAGGAGACTCAAGAGCAGATAAGCTGCTTTTTTCCCTCTCCAGCCCAATGTGCGTCTTAAATGTAAATATATTCCATAACCCAGCCAGCAAAGTAAAGACCAGGTTTCAATCGGGTCCCAACCCCAATATCTGCCCCAAGACTTGTAAGCCCATAAAGCACCAGCAATTATCATTATCCCAAGAAAGAAAAAACCTAAAACTGTAAATCGATAACTTAAATTATCGATTATCTCCGGTTCAGAGCCAAAATATTTTTTAGCTAAATAAAGAATCGCCATTCCGGCACCAATAAGTAATGAACCAAGGGCAATTTTAGCAAAAGTTATATGCACAATTAACCAATAACTGTGGAATGTGGGAGGCAGGGACACCGCAGTTCGGTCAACCATTGTTGCCCAACCTAATAATAAGAGACAGATAGCTAAAATAAATGCACCCAATACCCTGATTTGCCGATACAAAATCTGGGCAAGTAAAAAGATGACGATAATCATCCAGACATTAGAAAGAAAAACTTCAAAACGGTTGATATATGGACCATGCCCAACCCTAATCCAGCGAAGCAGAATAGTTAAAGAATGCGGAACTAATCCCAGCAAAGTAGAAAAAATACTCAGCGAAAAATTTTTTTCTTTTCGGAAAACTAAGGTAATGATAAAAAAAATCATACTTAAAACATAAAGGAAAATACTTAACCAAAAAAATAATGCTTCAAAGTAAGTCATCCTTTCTCCCTTAGGGCAAATTTCTCCTGAACCGCTCAAAAACCAACAACCCCATCCCAAAAAAAGTGATGAAAAAACCAGCAAAAATAATATTCTTTCCCTTATCTTCCACCAAGTTATAGGCGGACCAGTATTTTATTTCTTCAAAACTATAAGTATAATAAAAAAACTTTTTTCTCTCGCCTAATCTTAAATCAGTTTGATAAACCAGGTCTTTTCCCCAAAAAATTTTTATTTTCAACGAAGGTTCACCAATCAAAAAAGATTCTTTCCCATAGTCCGGGAAAAGTTCACCTTCAATAGAAAAAGGAGTATTTTCAATTGAGTAATGTCCAGTAAATGGTCCACCCAATTTTTTCGGTTTATCAAAAAGCACATAGCGCCGATCATCTAACTCACCACGAAAACTGTAGAAATTAACTAAAGCCGAAAGACCATTTCTTTCATGTTGATAAATCAATACCCCAGAATAACTCAATGGCTTACTCACATAAACTTCTTTTTTCTTCTTGTTTCCTGAGCGGTGCAAAAGAAGAAAACTTCTAAAATCTTTTGCTTCACCATTCGGATAATAAGTGGGAATAAATTTTAATAACTCAATTTGAAAATTTTTATCTTTTCTTGGTAGAAATGGTTCTCGCAAGATTTGGAAATAATCTTTCCTTGTCTCACTTAGAATTTGTCCCTCAGTAAGTTCGATTATTCCGGAAAAATGAGTCAATCCGGAAATTATACCGCCAAAAAAAATAAGAAGTAACCCTGAATGAAAAAGCGGGCTTGCCCACAAGGATAACTTAATTTTCCTTATCTTAAGGAGAAAACTTACCTTTTCTGAAGTGCAGAAAAAAAGGTTAAGGAATAAAATTATCAGTAAACCAAGAAACCAGACCGAAGAATAAATTTGTTTTCTTATTTTAGGAGGGGCAATTTCACCAAGAAAGATACTTAAAACAAAAAAACAAAGTAACAGAAGCGCTAATTTGCGTGAAGAAAAAAAGAAAAATAACGCTTTCACCGTGTTAGTAGGTAGAGTGTACTTTACCAGCGCACCCGGCTGCATCGCCAACCGTCTCACAGGAACCTGTAGCGTAGGTGCCGGCCGCCATATGGGTATACAGCCGTAAGGCCGGTCGGGCCGCAACACCGGTTTTACCGTTAGAGTAGGGGTAAGGAGTCCCGGCAACTACAATTAGATGCTTGTTATTCCATCCGTGGGGAATTGAACTGTGACAGGAAGCACAGTTTACTGTATGACCGTTTACGGTCGTAAATGACAGGTGAATATTGTTGGTGTGCAGATTTCCGGGATTGCCGAAATTACTCCCGGTTGTTGCAGTGCCAGCATAAGTGTTCCGGTCGTGGCAGAGAAAACATAAAGCGAAATCAGCCGCGGTTGTTCCCTCAGGGTCATATTTTGCTTTGAGAATCCGTTTTGCTCCTGCTCCGTGTGGACCTTTAGTTGTATAAGTAGTCGTGGAAGGGGTATGACAATCAGAGCAGGTCATCGTTCTCGTTGATGACCAACCGCCAACATAAGTTCCACCCGCTTCTGCGGTAGTGGTTCCTAAAACTGCGTGATAAGATTTATTTTTTGGATTAAATTCTCGTGATTGGTCAGTTATCGGACGACTTGAGGAGATAATCCCGGCAGAGACATCGGCTGCGCTATAAATCGGTGTAGAGTAGGCAAACCCGTAATAACTATGACATTTGAAACATAAATATGCTTCATAACTCCCCGCAACATTGGAAATTGTAACCCAACTTGTTGACGGGCTTGGTAAGGTCATTGACGAAGTAGGAGTAACCCAGTAGGTTGGTGAACTACCCCACATACCGTATAGAGCGCCTCCGGCAGTAGAAGTATAGACGCTATGTGTCCCGGCTTTCGCCTGATGTGGGTCATGGCAATCAACACAAGTAGAATGGGTAGAGCGATTAGGACCGGGTAACCATCCTGCTCCGATATTTCGTTCCGTTGCCGCAATCACATTGGTTGCTGCCGGATGAATAACCGACAAAGTACTGATATGAATCGGATGTCGGGAAGTAGTGCTGAATACTACTTGCAGATTTTTCGCTGGTGAGACATTACCATGACAGCCAGCACTATAACATTTATCTTCATCCGGGCGAGGGGTACTATGTCCACCGGTATGACAGTTTTCGCAATCTGCCTGGGTATTGGAAGAACTATGCACCCCCGCGTACCAAGGAACCGAAGAAACATCAATTATTCCGTTAGCGGTTTTATCCTGGTTAATATGGCAGGCTAAACAGTCACCAGCACCAGCAAAGTTCTCATTATGGCTATGACAACTCGGACAGGCACCCTCGCCCTGATGTTTTGCCGGAGCAGTCCAGGTACTCCGGGTAAAATATTTTGCGGTTGCTCCTCCGCCCGGGTCAGCCGCACCGCTACCGTCTCCACTATGACAAGATTGACAGACGAAACGGAAAGTATGGGAAGAGACATAGTCGTTATAATCCCAGGCAGTGGAGATTGTCCCGGTAGAGAAATCAAAACGGGTAATTGAATAGGTACTACTCGGGACACCGTAGGCAGTATTTGCTTGGGTTGTGCCGGCAGTAAGTTCAACTATGGCAATCTGGAACATATAGGCAGCCGGTGTAGAAACGGCAGTAACCCAATCGCCGTGTGGGTCATGGCAATCCCAGCAGAACCACCCACCGTCAAAGGTATTAGCCGCTTCACTGGAATGTTTTACACCCCGGTGTGCTCCTTTGACTCTTGCAGCGGTACTGGCCGGTCCTTTACCGAGATAACCCGGTGGTGTAGTATTACCGTCATGGCAGACCATACAATTACCATTATAACCAAAAGTATTCGTCCAGCCGCCATAAACAACCGCGGTTGAATTCGCTAAACGGAAGAAATTAGTTCCGGTAGAATAATCGTGTGCGTAGGCGGTACTGTTATGGCAGTATTTACAGCCGTCTGCACCACCAAAATTTGCCGCTGGATTCCCTGAATAATAGGTCTGATTGGAACCGTGTCCGCTGCCAAACCAGCCGAAAGTTGAATGTGTGCTAATCATTGCAGTTTTATTATTTTTGAAAACATAATCATCCAAATCAGTTGTGCTTACATGACAATCGTAACAACTTACCGTACCGCCCCAGACAGCTTTGTTTCCTCCGTGACAGGAAATATTGGAACAGGTACTCCGTCCAAGTGAATAGTCACTATTGTAAGTGAAACTATATCCGGATTTTGGATTAACATTATACCTTCCATTAGCATGGTTCGTCGCAAAAATTATTGTATAAGCACCCGACGTCGCTGCACCGGTAGTGACTTCAATATGGCAAATATCACAGGTATAACTGAACGGTGCAGTAGTATGTTTAATATGACTGTTCCGGAGCTGTCCGGCGTTATCGTAATCCGGTCCGTAAGGCGGACCTTTATGGCAGGAATTACAGGATAAAGCAGCATAAAGACTGGTAACTGGTGAGTGGTAAGTGGTGAGTAGGATTAAGGTTAAGACTGAGATTAAGATAAATTTTGGTTTTATTCTCTTAAGAAAAAATAAAAAGCAATCCCGAAAAATTTCAGGATTGCTTTTAGAAAACGAAAAAACGGAAAGAGTCTTTTTAACTTTTAAAAGAACAGTGGTTAGGAAGTGTTCTGTCTGTCTGTCTGTCTGTCTGTCTGTCTGTGATTTTAGCCAGTTTACTCATCTTCTTTAATTTGTTAGATAATAAAACTATCCTCTTTGTTCCATCTGATTAGAGAAAAAAATTATCTTCTACTTTTGCTTAAAGTTTCAATAATAAGTTTTGCTTTTTCAAAACCGTCCTTTACTGTTTTCACTGAGCCAGTGCCCCGATAGTACCCGAAGATATGAAGTGTTTCGTAAGCTGTGTAGTAAGCGGTTTTTATTTTTCCATTATGAACAAGATATTTTCTTAAATTTTCTTCATATCCAGCAGTAGAAGTTGGCAATTTATCTTTTTCTAATCCTCGTTCAAGAAAATATCCATCAAGGGCTAAAAGTACCGCCAGATAACAAGTTCCGCAGGCTTCGCGCACCGGTTTCAAATCCTGGTAGCGGTCATACTCAATTTTTGCCTGTTTTAATTTTTCTTGAGCATTATGATAGTAGCGAAATGCTTCCTTGTAATACTCTTCAGCAGTTTTGAAATTTAGTTTTTTCATTTTTTGTTTCCTATTTTTTCAATTTTGCTTTTATTTTAGAAAATTATTTAATTTTTGTCAACTACTTTAGATTAATGTGAAGCTCAATACACAATCTTGCGTAATTGTTTTCTTGGAATGACTCCTCTTTAAGTTTTTCCTATTTTTTGATTGTAAACAAATTTGAAAAGTTTGCCAAGTATTTAAAATGCCGTCCCTAAAAAATGTCCGGTTAGAAAGAAAATTACTTGGAAGGGTCTACATGGACAACCGAAGATACTTTTAATTCCTTAAATAGCTTCTTCTCAACAAAATCAGCAATTTCGTGACCGGTGAGTAAGGGATGATTTTTGTTCACTTCAATGTGCAGGGAAATTTCGAAATGGTTTCCGTAATCGTGCACTTGGATCCCGTGAACATTATTTACTCCGTTAACATTCTTTGCGTAATGTTCTATTTTTTCTATCAAGTCCTTACTTGGTACTTCACCGAGAAGAAAACTTGCTGATGATTTGGAAAGGTCAATACCTACATAAATTATAATCAAAGAAACAATTATCCCGAATAAAGCATCAACTTTATGATAGCCAAAAATTGATGCTCCTATGGCTATGGCAACTAAAAAGGAGGCAATCGCATCACTACGATGATGCCAAGCATCAGCAATAAGAGTTGAAGAATTTATTTCCTTTCCTAAATCAATAGAAAAAACTGCCATCATCTCTTTAGCCAATGCCAAAAGAATTAATAATCCGGCAATTAACCAACTACCTTTTACTACTTGGGGATGAATAAACCGATTAAAAGAAAGTTTAAGAAAATCCACTCCAACAATAATCAGTAGAATACCGATAATCAGCGTAGCGATACTCTCCCCGCGTCCATGTCCATAGGGATGTTTCGTATCTGCAGGTTGGTGACTGGCTCTAAATCCAAAAAGGACCACTACTGAGGTGATTACATCCGAAAGAGTATGAAAAGAATCAGCAATCAGAGAAATACTGTTCAAAATGAAACCAAATATTATTTTAAACCCAAAGATAATTACATTTCCAATAATACTAATCCACGCTTCCAGAAAACCGTATTTAACCCTTACTTCTGGTTCTTTAGTATTTTCGTAATTTTTGATTATTTTTTTCAAAATAAAAATAGTAAACTTATACATATCTTTACCCAAATTTTTCATTAGAAAAATTTGTCCGCAGGACCGCACCAACTAAAGTGGTGCGGGGTTAACCCAGCCTACAAAACTGTGGGCTGTCTTTCACCCCGCTCTTGCACGCAAGGGCGGGGTTCAGACGAAAATTGCATGTCCATTGCAATTTTCGGGTTAAAAAAACCTGCAAGAACCTCATTCCTAAGGGTCCCGCAGGTTTCCACAAACTCCTGCTGCTGTTTTACCCCGTTAGAAAGCCCTCTGTTTGAAAACAGAAATTAACCAGTTACAAGAATTCAAACACCTTTCTAACGGGGTTTATTCAAGCCCAGCCCCATCCCTCCGCCACTGAATCAAAGGTGGAGGATCGCCTGCTCCGTTGATAATTTATCTACCCGTGCTATTATACTCTGTTTCTCTCTCCTTGTCAACAAAAAAATCTATTAAATGAAAAATTTCTTGCAAATAAAAAAACAAAGATTAAGTCTACTCGTACCTTAGTGCTTCAATGGGGTTAAGTTTGGAGGCTTTGTTTGCCGGATAGATACCGAAGAATAGACCCACAGCAACAGCGAAGAAAAAAGAGATAAGTATTGAAATCGGTGTGACTGTGGTTGTCCATTTAGCAATTTTGGAAATGGCAATTGAACCACCCATACCTAAGAGAATTCCCACAAGTCCACCAACAAGACTCAGGGTTATTGATTCAATTAGAAATTGAACCAAGATATCTTTCCTCTTAGCACCAATTGCTTTTCTAATCCCAATTTCTCTTGTCCGCTCGGTAACCGTAACCAGCATAATGTTCATTATTCCAATCCCGCCAACTAAAAGTGAAATCGCGGCAATACCACCCAACAATAAGGTCAGTACTCCGGTAACACTTTCCATCAGTTGTTGCATTTCTTTCTGGCTACGCACCGTAAAATCATCATTTTCCGGGTCAGTTATCTTATGTTTAATGCGCATTAGTCTTTCTATCTCTTTGATTGCGTCAGTAATTACTTTATCCGAAGCAATTTCCATATTTATTACTCTCACTTTGTCTGTCCCAAACAAACGCAGTTGGGCGGTAGATAAAGGTATAAAAACATTGTCATCTTGCCCGCCTATACTTGCTTCACCTTTCGTTTCCAGGACACCAATTACTCGATAATTTACATTTTTCAGTTTGATAAGCATATCTACCGGGTCAAGGTCAGCAAATAAATCCTGTTTGACATTATTCCCCAGGACACAGACATTTCGGTAACCTTCGTTATCTCTATCGTAAAATAAGCGTCCACTGCTGGACTTAAGTTCTCTTATTTGAAAATATACTGGCGGAACACCACTTACGGTTGTGTTTAGCGTTTTATTCTTATATTTAACTATTGCTGAGCCGGCAATTACCGGTGCAATCTCCTTAATTAGATTACATCTACTTTTCAAATAATTAGCATCATCTAAAGTAAGCGATTGTATGCTGGTTGCCCCGGCGTGACCCGGACCACGGAAACTCATCTTCCCGGGAATAACCATAACCAAATTTGTGCCCATTGCTTTAATCCGTTCAGTAACCTGTGTTCTCGCTCCGGCACCGAGTGAAATCATCGCAATCACCGAACCGACACCAATAATTATCCCAAGGGCGGTCAAGGCAGAGCGCATTTTGTTCAAGCGCAGAGAATGGATAGAAACACGGAACGTTTCCAAAATGTCCATTTTAATTCTTTTTCTTCAGAACCCTGAAGGGTTTTCGGAACGGGTTATCGCTGATTATTTTTCCGTCTTTAAATTGGATTACTCTTTTTGCGTAAGCGGCAATATCGTGTTCGTGGGTGACCATAATAATTGTTTTCCCTTCCCGATGCAATTTTGTGAATATATGCATAATTTCAGTGCCACTTTTACTATCCAAATTACCCGTCGGTTCATCAGCAAGGATAATCATTGGATTATTAATTAGTGCCCGGGCAATAGCCACACGTTGTTGTTGTCCTCCAGAAAGTTCACTTGGTTTATGGTTTGCCCAGTGAACAAGTTCCATCTTTTCTAACATCTGATATGCCCTCTTTTCCCTTTCTTTTCGGTTTACCCCTTGATAGACCAAAGGAAGCATAACATTTTCCAAGGCATTAGTCCGATTTAAAAGATTAAAATTTTGAAAAACAAAACCAATCTTTTCTAATCTCATCTTTGCCATATCGTCGTCAGTCAGGTTGCTTGTTTCAGTACCGTCAAAATAGTAGTGTCCTTCAGTCGGGCGGTCAAGTAAACCCAAAATATTAAGGAAAGTAGATTTGCCTGAGCCGGAAGGACCCATAATTGCAATAAACTCCTGGGGTTCAATAGTCAGGGAAGTGCCGTCCAATGCTCGTAGAACGTTATCTCCCATCCGATAAATTTTTACTAAGTCAACAATTTTTAACATAATTTCACCTGATTACACAGATTTTTTAGCCCTTAGCGTCTCGGGGGACGCATACCGAAAGGTGAACTTGTCGTTGGAACATTCGTTGTCGGTTCTTTTAACAAAATCTCTTCATTTTCCTTAAGTCCTTCAACTATTTCTACATACTTATCGTTTTCAATACCAATTTTAATTGCTTGTTTCTCAAATTTTTTTGGATTCCTCTTGACTAATACATAATAATCATTCTTTTTACCTTTCAATGCTTCCAGAGGTATGGCTAAGACATTTTCTTTCTTTTGAGGAATTATTTTTACATCTGCAGACATATTTACCCGAAGAAGGTTACCCGGGTCAAAGATTTCCACTTTTACATTGAAAAAAGTCAGATTCTGTTCAATGGTTGCCATCGGTGAAACCTTGACTACTTTACCATTAAAACTTTTATCCAGATAAGCGTCAACGGTAATTACTGCCGGTGTGCCTTCTCTGATGTTACCGATATCTACTTCATCTACCTGGGTATCTACATACTTATGGGCTAAGTCAGCGATAGTAAAGATGTTATTCCCGGAAGAAACAAAAGAAACACCAGAAGCAATGACATTGCCTTCTTCTAAATATTTTTTGATTACCTGCCCGGACATCGGCGCGTAGATAGAAGTTTTGTCCAATCTTTCCTTTGCCGAAAGATAATCACTTTCTGCCTGTTTGAAATTATTTTCCGCTGCCTCAAGTTGACCTCGGGTAACAAATTCTTTTTCAAAAAGCATTTTCTGTCGTTCCAGATTCGCTTTTGCGGTTAAATAATTGGATTCTGCTTTACGGTAATCTAACTCGGCTTCCGTAGAGTCAAGTTGAGCAATCAAATCACCTTTTTTGACATAGTCACCTTCATCAACTTTGAGACTAACAATTTTTCCGCTTACTTCGGATTTTACATCTACCGATTTGAATGCCTCTATCCTACCGGTTGCAGTAATTTCTTCTTTCAGGGTCATTCTTTTGATAGTGACGGTTCGGATATCTTTTTGTTGCTGTTTACGGACTGACGCTGTTCTCCAGTAAATTAAACCTGAAACAAGGATTACCAGTGCGATAAGTAGGATTAATTTCTTGTTTTTCTTCATTTTGTTTTTCTGCCCTCCTAATTTCATTTTATCATTTTTTAATTGTAGGGGTCGGATTTATCCGATCCCTTACTGCGGGCTTGACCCGCCTACCAAAGTCCCGACTTTCGTCGTTGGGACGGCGGGCAGGTAAATCAAGCCCCTACAAAAATAGAAGAGTGTCAACTTTTTCAAAAATCTCAAGTGGAATTTTCACTTTAACCAGACCGTTTGTAGAAAGACATCCCAGCTACTTTCAGCAATTTTAGATAATTAAGTTGTAAATCCCATTTTGCCTGGGCATTACTTATTTGAGCATTGGCTAAAGTAATATCGGCATCAACTAATTCCACAATATTTGCTAACCCGTATTTGTATTTCCCTTCAACGAAGGCTTGGTTTAATTCTGCCTGTTCTAAACTTTTTTCGGTTAACTCTGTTCGTTCTTGACTTTCCTTAAAGGAAAGATAATCCTGAGTAACCTCCAAGATAATGTCCTGTTTAAGTTTTTCTTCCCTTGCTACAACTGCTTCCAAATTCTTTTTCGCCTGAGTAATTCTTGCTAAATTTGCTCCACCAGCAAAAAGTGGTAAGTCTAAACCCAAACCAATAGACCAACTGCTTGTTTGCGGAGGAAATTTATCTTCCCGCCAACCGAGAGAACTGCTCAAAATTAATCCCGGATAGAGGTTGCTTCTGGAAATAGCAATTGAATCCTTCGCTGAATTCTTTTGATATTGTATCCCCTTGATTTCCAGCCGGTTCAAAAGAGCATTTTTGAGCATTTCTTCCAGTTCTATGTCTTTCGGGATTGTTTCCTCGCCTCGCTGAAACTCCGGCAAAGTGGGTTCTTTCCTTTCTTCAATAGTTATTTCCTGAGTTAAGGGGAGGTTTAGATAACTATTCAACCCGGTTTTCGCTTTGGTCAGTTCGTTTTCTGCTTTGAGCAGATTAATTCTACTGTTGGTAACTTCAACATCAGACCTCAAGATATCCGATTTTGTAGCGAGACCTGCCTTATAATTTGCTTCTGCTTGTTCACGATGTTTTAATGATTGTTCAACCATCTTTTTGTTTATTTCTACCATTTGCATACATTTTAGAATATTGTAGTAAGTTTGGAGAACATCAAAAGCAACATCATCAATTGCTTTTTTATAGGTAATTCCCACATAAGCAAGGTCATTTCTCGCCTGACTATTTGTCTTTGCCGTCCGGAAACCATCAAAAATTGTCTGTTGTACTCCGAATTGGTAACTATAATTTTCTTTTTCTGGCAACTTGACAATACTGCCTGCGAAATCGGTCATTGTCTGTTGAGAACGCGAATAACCACTTTGCAAACTTAACTGAGGCAGAAAATCTGCCCTTGCCTCGGTTAGTTTAGCCCGTGCATTTTCGTAATTTGCGCGTGCTTCTTTAACCGTCGGACTATTTTTTATTGCTAGTTCAATTATTTTATCTAAGGTGAATACCTGTTCCGAAGAAGAAACTCCGTTGAGAAAAAAAATAATAATTAGAGCAAACAAATGTTTTTTCATTTTCATAGACTAATCCTGAGGAAGTGATTACCTCGGGAGTAGAACGGGAAGAGTCATTCCTACCCGAATACTCTTCCCGTCTAAGGTGATTACCTTCTTGTTTTTGATACTGGAGTTAATGCCACTTTTTTCTTTGTCCCGGACCAGCAGGCATATCTTCACAGAAACCCGGTCTGGAGCGTAGTTTTAACCACTGCTCTTCAGTAAGAACTTTTTTCACTTCCAAAAGGTGACCTGTTCTCTTCTTGTCAATCTCAGTCCGTAGTTTACCGATTTCTTCAATTTTGGCATTGATTTTGCTCTCATCCGGAGTGTCGGATATCCATAGTTCACGCAATTCTAACTGTTTAGTGCGGATTTCACTGGATAATTTCGTTATTTCCTTTTCAAAATTCAGTTCCAGCGATTGCAATTTTTTTTCCTGTTCTTTGGAAAGGTTAAGGTCTTCTTTAGACCAGTGTTTGAATCCGTAACCAAAACCTGGCTCACGTCCACCCTCTACCGGATTACCGCCTCTTCTCGCTTCCAGTGGCTGAATCAGTAATCCGCTTAGAAACATAAACACAACCAAAAATGGCAAATACTTGCGCATCTTCTTCACCTCCTTTTTCTCTTTACCTACTCCTCCCTGGGAGGAGAGGGGAAGGGCGGGGGTGGTCCCCTTCTTCCTCGTCTGAACGGTAACCCTTCGTATCTTCTTCCACAGAAACGGTGTGAAAGTAGAGAAAACATTTTTTCCTGTTGTTCTGGAGTGAGGAGAGCACGCATTCCTAATAAATGTTCCATTGTTGATTTTTCTAATTCACATTCTAAACTACTAATTTCAGTAATTTTCTGTTTTATTTTTTCCGTTTTTGGCTCACTTTCTTTAAGTAGGTCAACCAATTCTTCTCTTTTTAATCTAATTTGTTGGTGTAAAGGTTTAACTTTTCGCCGATAGGTAGTTTCTAAATCTTTCATTCTTTCCTTTTGAGTAGAGGAAAGACCAAGTGCAGAATAGAATGGTCGTGGTAGCAATTGCCGACGGTGATAAATTATGCCGGCAAGAATACCCAGATTTAATCCTACCGAAAGACAGAGGGCTAAAATTAGCAATTTATTTTTCATTGGCTACCTCCGGTAAGTAAGATTTCATTCAAAGATTCAGTAGAATAACCATTTAAACTGTAAAGATTAGATAAAGTGCTAATTGTTGATTCATTCTGTTGTGACTGAAAAATACGGTTTAAATAAATTCCACTGAAAATACCCAGTAAGATAAGTGCAGTTACTGCCACAGGTAAAGGAATACGGAATAATTCCTTCCATTTGTCAGGACTGCCCTCGCCCTGAGCTCGGGCCGAAGGGAGTTTACCGAAGTCTCTTAAAGTAGTAATCAAGGATGGTTTTTTCTTTTCTTCAAATTTAATTCTTTCCCAGAATTTTAACTCAAAATTTTCGGCAGTCCTGATTCCTTCCCAAACTGACAATGAATCCCAGGTTTTCTTCAGAGTTTCTATTTCATTTGTGCAGGTGGGGCATTGATTCAAATGACGCAGAATTTCTTCCTTTCCTTTTGTGTCTAATTGTTCATCAATGAAAGCAGATAATTTTTTTCTTACTTTGTTACACTTCATTGTTTTTCACCCTCTACTTATTTAAACACTAAAAAATAGAAAAACCTTCGCTCAAATTTTTAGACCGTTAGAAAAATGTTAACGGTCTTGATTACACTGATTTTTAAGACCGATTACACAGATACATCATTAGTAGCTAATCGGTGTAATCTTCGTTATAATCTGTGTAATCAAAGATTGTCGACTCCTTGACAATCTTATTTAAGGTGTGGTTCAAGTTTTCGCTTTAGATTTTGTTTCGCCCTTTGAATTAAAGAGTCAACTGCTGAATTTGAACAACCGATAATCTTCCCTATTTCTTCGTAAGATAAGTTTTCATATTTTTTGAGAATCACTGCTAATCTCTGATTTTCGGGCAAGGAATTAAGTGCCTCTTTCACTTTGTTAGTTAGTTCTTTCTTTTCAAAATCCTTCTCGGGAGTAAACAGTCCTGGAATTTCTAAAGTTTCATTTAAGGGAACGGTGGGTGCATGTCTCCTGCTTCGCAAATAGTTGAGTGACTGATTAACGGTTATCCTATAAATCCAGGTAGAAAATTTTGCTTTCGGTTTATAGGTCTTTACGGAGTGGTAAATTTTCAAAAAAACTTCCTGAGCGATATCTTCGGCTTCCGGGTAATTCTGAACAATACGGTAAGCCAGATTGATTACCATATCTTTATATTTTTTCAAAAGTTCTTCAAAAGCAGTAAGAGCACCTTTAGTAAAACGGAGCATCAATTCAACATCAGGATCCAAATTGGGTATCTCCTTTTTTATCAAATTAAACACAAAAATGGTAGATAACCTGCGGGAACATTTCTTTATTTTTTATCTGAAAAATTCCATTTCGTCCGTTTAAATAAACTTAAAACAAATACCTTCTCTGTATTTGGCTCATCAAAAAAATAGTATGGAACGGATGGAAATAGGTTGGAACAGAAAAAATTAGTTGGTATTTCTTCTCTTAGCAGTTTTTCTTACCCTTTTTTACCGTGCAAAAGGTGTTTAATTTTCATAGTAATAGATTTTGCCCAGTCGTCAAAAATTATATAAACAATTGGTAAAACAATGAGAGTTAAAAGTGTGCCAATCGTGAGACCACCAATCAGAGTTGCCGAAACTACTGAACGCACTTCACTACCTTCCGCACGACTGAAGAACATGGGAACAAGTCCAAGAATCGTGGTAATTGCAGTCATCATTACCGGTCTCAAACGTGTTGTACATCCTTCAATGATTGCTTCAATTGAGGTGATTACCTCTTTTTCTTTACCACGATGTCTTAACTGGTTAATATAATCAATTAAAACAATACCATTATTCACAATTACTCCGGCAAGAATAAGTAAACCCATACCCATGGGGAGAGAAATTTTCTTTCCGGCAAGTAAAATAGCAAAAATTACTCCAATGACTGCAAACGGTACTGTAAACATTATCGTAAATGGATGAATCAAAGATTCAAATTCTGCTGCCATTACCATATAAATTAAAAGTAAAGATAAGAGAAAGATTAGACCTAAATCACGGAATGTTTCCTGCATTTGCTGGGCTTCACCACTATATTCAATAAAATATCCTTCCGGTAAGGTGATTACCTGATTAATTTTATTCTTAATTTCATTTATTGTACCACTTAAATCACGTCCACTTAAATTAGCGGTTACCGAAATGGTTCTTTTTTGATTTTCGCGGGTTAACCTAATCGGACCATATGCAAAAGCAAACTTTCCCACTTCACCAAGAGGAATATTTACACCCCGCATTGTCGGAATATTTAAATTTTCCACATCTTTAAATGTTTTCCGGTCTTTTTCCTTTAATCTAACTCGCACATTTATCTCTTCACCACCGGTATGAAACCTTGTCGCTATTTTACCCTGAAATGCGGTTTGCACCGTAGAAGCAATCTGCCCTACACTCAAACCAAACCGGGTAGCTTTTTCCCGGTCAACCCGAAGAAGCAATTCTGGTTTACCTTTCACTAAAGTAGTGTCCGGTTCATATATTCCTCTTATTCCTTGAATTTCTTCAATAATCCGATACGCTATTTCTTCAAGAGTATTGATATCCTTACCGAAAAGTTTTATTTGTATCGGTTTCTCCGCTCTTCCTCCACCGGTCATCATTGCTGTGCCCATATCCATAAATTCCATTTTTGCACCTTCCAGTTCAGGCATCTTCTGTCTGATAGTATTGATAATTTCATCGCTACTTTTTTCCCGTTGGAGTTTATCTGCCAGACGGATAAAAAATTGTGCTTCCGAAGTACCGGTTGCTCCGGAACCATAAGCGGCATCAGCTTTACTTTCTTCCGATAAACCTACCTGATAAGTAACCGTAAGCACACCCTTTTCTTCAAGAAGAAGGTCTTCAATTCTTCGGGTAACCCGGTCCGTCTCGGCAAGTGTTGTCCCTACCGGCAACCTCAACATTATGAAAACCATATTATTATCAACTTTAGGGAAAAACTCTTTACCACCAAAATAGGTATAAATGAGACTAAGAAAAAAAAGAGCGAAGGTCGTACCTAGAACTTTGAAACGATTTTTTAAAACCCAAGTAAGAATCTTATGGTAAAAGTTATGCATCGGTTCAGTAACTTTTCTTTCCCAAGTTGAACCAAGAGTTTTTGCATCGGCACGAAAAATTTTTGAAGTAATCATCGGAACAATCGTCAAAGCAACAAATAAAGAAGCAAATAAACTTGCGGAAACAGTCAAAGCTAATCCAGAAAAAAGTTTACCGGTCAAACCTTTAGCAAAAACTAACGGTAGAAAAACTACTACCGTAGTAAGCGTTGAAGCGGTAATTGCCATACCTACTTCGGAAGCACCAACAATTGAAGCATTAATCCGGTCTTTACCTTCGTGGAGATGACGATAAGTATTCTCAATCACCACAATAGAATTATCTACGAGCATACCTACACCAAGCGCAAGACCAACCAGAGTGATAAAATTAAGTGTATAGCCAAAGAAATACAAAGGGATAAAAGTAGCTAAAATGGATAAAGGTATACTCAAACCAATGGTCAAGGTTGGACGCCAACTGGCTAAGAAAAATAAGAGAATCCCGATAGCCAGCAGTCCACCAACAATCGCATTAGAACTGGTAGCACTAACGATTTGGTTGATAATCCGTGATTGGTCAAAAACAGTATAAATTCTTATATCCGGAGGAAGTAATTTTTCAATTTTATTTAATTCTTTTTTTACTCGGTTACAGATAATTACGGCATTTGCACCGGATTCTTTATAAATAATTAACATTACTGAATCTTTTTTATTTGCTCGCGATACCGCACGCACTTCCTCATAGGTATCTTGCACCTGAGCAATATCTTTAAGATAAATTGGCACATTTTCTCTTAGAGTAATTGGTAAATTTTCTATTTCTTTCAAATTGGTAAATTCGCCGGTAGTCCGGAGTAAATATTCCCGGTAACGGTCTTCAAGATATCCTCCGGGAAGATTAAGATTCTCTGCCCGCAAACGGGCAATAATTTCATCTAAAGTTAAATGATATGCTTCCAGACGCTGTTTATCTACTTCAATAAGAATTTCTCTTTCTAATCCACCGAAAAGCATTGCACTGGCTACTCCGTCAACTTGTTCAAATCTATCCTTGAGTGTATCTTTCACTAATGAACGTAAACTCAACAGGTCTCTCTCGCCGGTTATCCCGAAATACATTATTGGTATCATTGAAGGGTCAAATTTATAAACAATCGGTTTCTCTATGTCCGCAGGTAAATAATCTTTAATTAAATCAATCCGGTCACGAATATCCTGTGCGGATAAATCAAGATTTGTTCCCCATTCAAATTCTACTAATACTCCACCTAACCCTTCCTGAGAAAAAGAATTGATTTTTTTTACATTTTTAACTGTGGCTACCACTTCTTCTACTGGTTTAGTGACCATATTTTCTACATCTTCTGAAGAAACACCAGGATAGCCAACAACTACCGTAAGCACGGGATAGGTTATATCCGGCATCATATCCAAACCCAAACGGGTAAAAGAAATTATTCCTAAAACAACAATAATCAAAATTACCATCAATACCGTAACTGGTCGTTTAACCGAAATTTCTGGTAAATTCATCTTTGCCTCCAAAACATCTTTTTTACTTTCTAACTCACCTAACTTTCTAACTCATTTAACTATCTCCACTTCTGTCCCTTCAATCAAACCGAAATTACCTTCTATAATAACTTTTTCACCAAGAGGAAGTCCTTTTCTTATTTCCATATTTTCTTCATCATTTACTCCGGTCTCTACTGGCACCATTTTTGCTTTATTCTCTCTCACTATAAAAACTACCCTTTGGCTACCTTTCTCCAAAACTGCTTTCAAAGGAACAGTGAGAATATTTTCGTATTCAGCAGTAATAATTTCTACCCGGGCAAACATACCTGGTTTAAGTAAATATTCTTCATTATTAACTCCTATATTAACTTTCAATTTTCGGGTTAAAGGACTAATTTGGGGAGCAATTTCGCTTACTTCACCCGAGAAAAATTTTCCCGGATAACTATCAACTAAAATCCGTACTTTCTGTCCTCGTTTTACTTTATTGGTATCCTTTTCACTGAGATGAACTTCAACTTTTATTTTGTTTATCTCAGCAATAGTAAGTACTGGTTCTTGGGGCATCGGCTGTGCGGAAAAAACTTCATCACCTAAATCAGCAAAATATTTCGTAATTATTCCTTCAATTGGTGATTTTATTTCTACCTCGGTATACTTCAATGCCGGCTCGTCACGGTTAATTAAAGCAACTACTTCGTTTTCTTTAACTACTTCACCTTCGTTTTTAATTTTTTTCAATAATTTACCACCAACTTTTGTATAAACCTTTACTTCCCGTTGACCATAAATATCACCAACCAGAGAAATATTCTCTTCAATTTTACCAACTTGTGCTTCAGCAATTTTGACCGGTGTTTTCTTTTCTATCTTTTCCGCAACATCGGCTTCTTGCTTCTTCTGTCCACAACCGTAAAAAAGCAGTGAACTGAAAACTAAAAACTGAAAACTAAAAACAAGTAAAGGTAACCTTTTTTTCATCTCTTCATCTCCCCATCGTTTTATCCAGTTTAACCAAAGCAATCAAATACTCAGCTAATGCTTGATAATAATTCGTTTCTGCCTGAGTTAAAGTAAGTTCAGCATCACGCACTTCTATACTTGACATTAAACCTAACTTATATCGTTCCTGAGCAATTCTTAAGTTATCTTTAGCTGTATCCACATTTTCTTTTTGTGCTTCAATACTTTCTTTCGCCTGTTCCAAATTTAGCACTGCTTGTTTCACTTCTAATTTTATACTTTCAATAGTTAATTCTTTACTCAACTTTATCTGTTCCAGATTTGTCTCGCTTTGTTTTACTTTAGCCCGGGTAGAAAAACCATCAAATAAAGGAACATTTAAAATAAGTAAACCTTGCCAAGTACCATACCAATCTTTCGTGCTTAATTGGTCATTCTGCCAGTCATAATTTCCAGTAAGAATGAGTGTAGGCTTATTCCCGGCTTTGCTTAGTTTAACCAAACTTTTACCTATTTTTTCTTGCAATTCCATTTCTTTTATTTCCGGACGATTATTCAGTGCTTCTTTCAACGCAGTATCAAGGTCAATTTCTCTTGGCAAATATTTCAGTTCACCTTGGATTTCTATGTCCTCAGCAATTTTTGTATTCAACAGATAGAATAATCCTTCCTTGACTAATTTTAACCCATTTTTTGCTTTAATGAGGTTAGTCTTTGCATTAGCCAGTTGCACTTTCGCTCTGGAAACATCATATTTTGGAACTTTACCTTCTTGATAAAATGCTTCGGTAACTTTGAGATGTTCAGCAGTAACCCCAACCGCTTCCTCTGAGATAAACACCATTTGTTGGACTGAAAGGAGATGATAAAAAGACTCTTTAACTTGGGCAATTAGTTCATTTTTTATCTTCCGATATTCTTCTTTTGCAATTTCGTAGACAAGACGAGCCTGCTTATTTGCTTGATATATTCTTCCCCAAGTAAAAACTGGCTGTTCCAAACTTAAATGACCAGTATAAATTTCCTCAGCAAAAAAAAGTGAATAGTAACGACCCGCACTTTCTAAGAATTGTACAGGAATATCCGGTTTTTTCTTGCGTAAGTATGTACCGCTGGCACTTAGTTGGGGTAAATATCCGGCAAAGGCTTCTTCTTTTTTCCAGTAAGCATTATCCAATTTTTGTTGGGCAATTTTTATAGTTTGATTATTCACCAGGGCAAGTTCAAGACATTTTTCTAAAGTCAGAGTTTCTTCGCTATAAACATCGTGTAAGGTGCTTGCCCCGTATAGACGCTTTGTGTCTAACGGGGTAAATGCAAGGTTTAAAGCAAAAAATAACATTAAAAAACATGTAAGGTATAATTTACACTTTACACTTTTTCCGCCTGAGGCGGATCCGCCTTTGGTGGAAACTTTAAACCGGCACTTTTTCATTTTCCTACTCCATTTAAGAATATTCCCAAAATTTTTTCTGCTTGTTTTGGTAACGGTTGATTATCAAGTCCATATATTCTTTGTGCTACATAACCATGGATTATTGAAGTCAGAATTATTACTCCTTCCCCCGGGTCAATTTTTCCAAATAGTCCTTCTTCTTTACACATTTTGATTAAAGAAGAAATTGAATCAACAATTTGAAAATATTTTTTAAGAATCCACATTCTCCATTTCTGATCAAACATTTTCGCCAATGAACCAAATTCTTCTCCTAACATACTGATAAGTTTTCTATTCTTTTCATAAAAATTTAAATCCAGTTCTATAAACTTTCTAAGTTTTTCCAAACTATTCCCTTTACTTTCTTTTGCTTGTTTAATAAATTTATTTGCTTCAGCAAAAAAACTATCTACCAAGGCAACAAATATCTGTTCTTTATTTTTGAAATAAAGATAAACTGTTCCTTTCCCGATTTTTGCTTCCTCAGCAATATCGGAAACTTTTATCCCCTGATAACCTTTTTTAATAATTACTCTTTTTGTTGCTTCAATTATTCTTTCTCTCATTTTTACAACACGAATTTTCACCAATGAGAAGACAAAATCTCACGAATGAATACGAATATACCGAATTTCAGAAACCCTCCTCTCTCGCCTTTCCTCTTTCACCCAATTACCAATTGCCGGTAGTTTTGTTGACTGACCAGTCAGTCATAATTATAGCCAAATAAAAAAAATTGTCAAGGTTTTTTAAAAAATTTTTTGGAAAGTGCATATTCATTTAAATTCTCATTTCCTGAATCCTATATTTCTTATATATCTTCCCACCAATTGCCATGTCAAAACGGTTAATTAAATCGTTATCCTCTAAATTCCATCCTAATTCACACCATTTATAACCAAGTTTTACTGCCCTTTTTTCGGTTTCATAATAGAGAAGAGCAATAATGCCAGTGTTCCGATATTCCTTAATCACTCCACCAATAAGTGAACGGACTCCATCAATTTTTTTCCGGTAATAAAGGAACTTCAAAATTTCAATCGGTCCTAATCTCCCATTTAATTTTTTCAATACCTGATTTATGTCCGGAATAGTAACCGTAACTCCTACAGGTTTATTATCAATTTCAGCAAAAAGAACAAGTTCAGGCTCAATAAATTGTTTTAATTTTTTTGCTACTAAATCCATCTCTTTATCGGTCATTGGCACAAATCCCCAATTTTTTTCCCAGGCAGAATTATATATCTCTTTCAAGAATTGGACATCTCTTTCAAACTTTTTCATTTCAAGAGGACGGATTTTTACCCCGGTTCTCTCCCTCGTTCTTTCGATCAGTTTCTCAATCCGTTCCGGTATCCCTGCACCTTCTTTTATAAGTGCGTATAGATCCTTCGCTTTATTCAACCCATATATTCTAGCAAATTCAAGATAGTAGGGTTGGGTATAGGGCATCATTATCGTTGGTGGCTTGTCAAAACCTTCCAAAAGAAAACCACATTCATCATTCATACTTGGATTTACCGGACCACGAAAGATTTCCATTCCCTTTTCTTTACACCAGTTGCGGGCAACATCAAATAAACTTTTAGCAACTTCATAATCCTTAACACATTCAAAAAAACCAAAAAATCCTGTTTTTTCTTGATGAAATGAATTATGATTATCATCAATAATTGCCACTATTCTCCCTACCACTTTATCATTTTGTTTAGCAAGAAACAATTCTCTTTCTGCATGTTCCCAGAAAGGATTTTTTTCTTTATCCAACGAATCCTTTACTTCATTTAAGAGAGGTGGTACCCAGTAGCGGTTACCTTTATAAATACTAAATGGCAATTTGAGAAAATCTTTCCAATCTTTTTTATCAACTACATAACGAATGTTTATTCCCATTTTTAGATTTTCTATCACTTAATTATGTATGCTCTCCAGGTTAATCTTTTTCTTCAACCTTGTCCCTAATTTTACCTTTTTAACTTTTAGACCATTTTAGTTTTCTATATTCTAATAAGTACCTATTTAATTTTTTTGGAAATCCCCTTAAGCAGGGAGGTTATTTTTTAAAAAAATGAGCACTTCTTCTGCAGTTTGTGTAGCATTGTAAATACAATCACTAATCCCTATCCCCCGGTATGCATTCCCGGTAAGATAAAGACCAGGGTATTGTTTAATTTTTTCTTCAATAAATTTAATCTTCTTTTCATGTCCTAAAGTATACTGCACCATTGAATTTGGCCAACGATAAATTTTGCTCAAAACCGGCTCAACATTTACCCCCATAATTTGTTTAAGGTCTTCCTTTACTACTTTTAAAATTTCTTCATCATTTTGATAAACCATTGTTTCATCTTCTGCGCCACCAACAAATGCCCTAATAAGGACATATCCTTGGGGAGCACGATTATTGAATTTAGTGGAAGACCAAGAAATTGCTTTCACCTGTTTTTTCTCTTGTCTGGCTACAAGGACACCAAAACCATTTAAAGAATGGGGGAAACCTTCTTTTTTGTAACCGAGTGAAATTGTTGCACTGGAGACATAAGGAATTCTCAAAAGCATATCCGCTAAACTGGGAGCAATATTTCTAACTATTTCGGCAGTCGCATAGGAGGGTGCTGTTGCCAAAATACAAATATCCGTCTCAAGTGACCCTCCGTTATCAAAAATAATTGTAAACCGCCCTCCAGGGTCAATTTTTAAATTGCGCACCTTTACCCCGGTTAAGAACTTCACATTTCTCAAATTTTTCTCCAATGTTTTTGTCAGTTCAGCCATACCTTTTTGAAAAGTCAAAAAAACCGGTAATTTTTTCTGTCCGAGGGTACTTACCCCTCTCTTTCGCTTTTTTCTTCGCGCTAACATTCCCCGAATAAGACTACCATATTCTTTTTCTAATTGCAAGCCCCTTGGCCAGCAACTTTTTAAACTGATATTCTCCGGGATACAGGCATAAATACTTCCAAAAAGAGGTTCAGCGATACGGTCAAATATTTCTTTACCAAACCGCCGTTTATAAAATTCGGCTAAACTGATATCTTCTCTTCTTTCTTCCCGAGGTGGAATAAAAAGGTCAAAACCAGCACGGATCTTCCCACGCCACGAGAGAAATGGACAAAAAAGAAGTGAAGAAATCCGTGTCGGAGCAAGGGCTAATAAACCTTTCGGTAATTTCCATAGCTTACCATTCCAGAAAATGTAAGTAATATGTGTCTCCTCATTCCCCCCGATTATTCGTTCACCGATACCTAATTCTTCAGCCAGCACTAAAGTATGTGGTTTCTCCGACTCAAAACAGTCCGGTCCACCTTCAATTAAGAAACCATTTATCCTCTCAGTAAGAAAGACGCCACCTAAACGGTTTTCTCTCTCAATCAGAGTAATTTCTACTGGTAAATTAACTTCACTGGCTTTCTTTTTGATTTTATAGGCACAAGTCAAACCACTAATTCCACTACCAACTATTACAACTTTTTTCATTTCTCTCTAAGTATTCTTGAATGATAGTAGTCAGTACTTCAATAAATTTTGGTGAAGTATTCAAACAAGAGGTACGAATGAAATTTAATCCTTTCTCTTCAGCATACTTTTTGTAAACAATATCAATATCATATAAAATTTCCAGATTGTCAGCAACAAAACTCAGTGATACAAGCAAAATATTTTTTAGTTTCATCTCCGACAATTCATCAACTATTTCTTGCACTTCAGGTCCAAGCCATTCATTTCCTCCTAACCCACGACTTTGGAAAGCAAACCCCCAATTAGATATACCTAAAATCCTGACTAGAGTATTAATACTTGCTTTCAACTGGTCAAGATAAGGGTCACCTTCTTCAATCAATCTTCGGGGAATATTATGGGCAGTAAAAATTATATACATATTTTTTCTTTCTTCTTGAGAAAGTTTTTTTAATTCCCCTTCAATTTTATTAGCCAACACCTTAAGATATAATGGATGATTACCAAAATCGTTGATAATTGAAATTTCAAAAGTTGCTGACAATTTTTTTACTGTCTTCTGGAATTCCTCTATATATGCCCCTGTACTTACCTTTGAGTAATAGGGCGAAAGACTTAAAACAATAACCTTCCCCATTTTATCTTTGACCATTTCTTTTACTGTTTCTTCAATTGTCGGATGTGAATAGCGGAAACCTACATAGACCCGAAACTTTCTCTCTTTAAGATTCATTTTTTCTTCAAGTAATTTTGCCTGCTGAAAAGTAATTTCTGGTAAGGGCGAATGACCACCAATTTGTCGATAGCGCTCCTTAATTATCTCAAGCGCCCGAGGTGACGGTTGTCTTTTTGACATCATACTCTTAACGAACGAACTAATTTCGTCTAAGGAATGCGGCCCACCGAAAGCAAGAAGAAGTACACCTATCATCAGCAAATTTACCTTCTACTTAGGTCATGAACGAACTCAACTAAAGCAATTACGTTTTCTACTGGTGTATTCGGTAAAACACCATGACCAAGATTAAAAATATGTCCCGGACGGTTACCCGCGCGCTTCAAGATATCTTTAACTCTTTCTCTGATTTTTTCTTTGGGAGCAAAAAGTGCTGCCGGGTCAAGATTACCTTGGATCCCGACATCATATCCAATTCTTTTCCAAGCATCGTCCAGGTCAATTCGCCAATCAATACCAATGAGGTAATCACCTCTGAGGTAATCACCTCTTATATTACCGCCAGCATTTTTCATCAATTCCAGTAAACCCGCTGAACCAGTAGCAAAATGGATTAATGGTATATTAAACTTTTTCAAAGAAGTAAATATTTTTTTTGAGTAAGGTAAAACATATTGTACATAATCACTGGGATTCAGACAACTAATCCAGGAATCAAAAATTTGGATTGCTTGCACACCGGTTTCAATCTGCATTTTTAAATATTTTATTACTAAGTGTACAAGTTTATCCATTAGCAAATACCAAACTTTCGGTTCCCGATACATTAGACTTTTCGTTTTCAGGTAATTCGATGAATGTCCTCCTTCAATTATATAACTAGCCAAAGTAAACGGTGCCCCGGCAAAACCAATCAACGGAACTTCACCCTGAAGTTCTTGAATAACAATTTTTATCGTCTCGACGACAAAAGAAAGTTTCTCTTCTACTTCATCGATTTTTAAAGATTTAACCTCATTTATTTTTCTTAAGGGATTAATAATTACTACTCCCTCATTCTCGCTAATTTCAAATTTAATCCCGCTAACTTCTAAGGGAAGAAGAAGATCAGCAAAAAGTATCGCCGCATCAACATTAAGTTTTTCTACTGGCAAAATCGTCACCTTGGCAGCAATTTCCGGTGTTTTACACATCGCGAGGAAAGACATCTTCTGCCGTATTTTTCGGTATTCCGGAAGATATCTTCCTGCCTGACGCATCAACCAAATTGGTGTAAAATCAACTTTTTCTCTTCGGCAAGCACGCAGAAAACAGGTATCAAAAACCATTCTCTCTCCTTTCTCTAAAATCGTTTTTTTTATTATACACAGAGATTTTCCAAAAGTCAACCAAGAAAAGTTCAAATATCACTTGACTTGAAATAAAATATTTTCTAATATTTATTTTGAAAAAAAGATAATTATTTAAGGAGAAAGGAGGTGATTAGGAGATGCGTATAATCGCGGTAGTTTGTGTAATTGTGGGCGTAATCAGTCTAATTGTTGGGATAATTTTACGGATTACTTTCACCACAATTTCTCTCATTGCACCAAATATTAGCGCATTTGCACTCGTCCAATTAAGTTCGGTTCTATTTCTTTTAGCAATTGCTTTGGCCGCTTTAGTGAAAGAAAAAGGAAAAGAATAGAAGGTGAAGAAAATCCCTAATAAATTCCCATAAAGATAAAGAAAATACTGAAGAGCAAACCGAAAACAATCCCAAGAAGGCTGACTTTTTTGCTTACTATTATTAAGTAAATAAACAAAATAATTAGGCTATATTTAGCAAGGTTGGCAAGGAAATAGTAACGGCGTGCTTTTGCGCGGGTGGGATAATTTAATCCACATAAGGTAGTCCGGATTATAAGATGAAAATTCACTAAGCCAACGAGTAAGCCAATAATTATGCCTAAAGAGAGAGGTATTTTTTCTTTTAATACGCCGAGAAGAAAAATAAGTATACTCGTTCCCGCAATAATTAGCCAATTAATAACCTTTTTCTTTTCCATTTTGCTATTTCACAATTGTTGACAAAAAAGGAGACTAAAAATGCCCAAAGATGTTACTGACGAAGAAGTAGGGATGCGTTCGTTTCAATTACGCAAAGGACGCGCGGTAGAAAGAGCGATTGAGAAAATTAGACAAAACTTAGGTACTCATTGGGTTAAACTAAGTTTACACGATATTGACATTTTACAATGGGTTCTTGGTGAAGTTTGGGCTTTTATTGCCCGTGCTGAGTGGGACAATTTAGCGTTTAGTTCTACTACCTTAGAAGAAACAAAAAAAATTATCCAGCTCGGCGAAGATATTATTAATCATAAAAAAATTGGTTCAACCAGTCTGGAAGAAATTTATAAAATTATCAAAAAAATTCAAACCTGAGCCGAGATAATTTTCTTTTCTGGCACTACTGCACGTCTCAATTCAAGTTTCTTTTTCACTCTTTTTAAACGGAAAAGGTCTTCTCTTGCTCTTTCCTCTAAAGTCATACGAATATATTTCAGTTGTTTTTGCATCTCAGGAATAACAATCTGCTCCAAAGCATTAACCCGCCGATTGGTCTTTTGAATTTCATCACCCAATCTTTTCAATCTTGTTTCTACATCCGCATTTTCAATTAAAATATCCAAAACTTTTTCAAAATTTTCTGCGGTTTCATCAATCCTTGAACTTGCACCCGTAACACTATAACCGCGCGTAAGTAAAGAACGCACCGGTGAATATTTCTTTTGCACTACAGGAATAGCTACTCCCATAATTTTTGTTCCACTAATGTCCACGGTTACCTCACCTTTGGTTGCCAAAGCAACTGATTTTACCGTCACGCTACCATCAATCGCTTTTGCTACCGTAAGTGAATACTGAGCATTAGAGACCGCTCTCTCTAAGAGACTACTTAGACGCAGAGTTTCATCCATCACGGCCATAAATTCTACTAAGAGCGCATCCCGTTTTTCCTTCAATAGGTCACACCCTTGCTGAGCAAGAACAATTTGGAGTTTTACCCGAAAAAGTTCTGACCTCGTTGGACTTACTTCTGCCATCTTTTCTTAAATTATTGATTACACAAATGAGAGCATCGTTGTCATTGCGAGGGCTTTAGCCCGTGGCAATCTCATGCGATTGCTTCGTCATTTCATTCCTCGCAATGACATTTCTGTGAAATCATAGTTTTTGTGGATTTTTCAACAAAAACTACTTACTACTGACTACTCGCCACTGCCCTTTTGGGATGATACTTTTCAATATGTTCTTTCTTAATTTGTTTCAATTCTTCAATTGGGAGAACAGATAACAATTCCCAACCAATTTCTAATGTCCGTTCAATACTGCGGTCTTCATCGGGACTCTGTGCAACAAAATTTTTTTCAAAATCGTCAGCAAATTTTAAATATTTACGGTCAAGTTCAGAAAGTGCCTCTTCACCAATAATCGCTACTAAACGCCTTAAATCTTTCCCCTTAGCGTAAGCCGCATAAAGTTGGTTGGCTATACCACGATGGTCTTCACGGGTTTTCCCAGCACCAATACCCATATTCATCAACCGGGAAAGACAAGGTAAAACATCAAACGGTGGATATATAGCACGGCGGTGCAAACGCCGAGAAAGAACCAGTTGTCCTTCAGTGATGTATCCAGTTAAATCCGGTATCGGATGAGTAATATCATCATCAGGCATTGTGAGAATAAGCAACTGGGTAATTGAACCTTTCTTCCCTTTGACTCTCCCGGCACGTTCGTAAATTGTCGCTAAATCGGTGTACATATAACCGGGATAACCACGCCGTCCCGGCACTTCTTCCCGGGCAGTAGAAATTTCTCTTAATGCTTCACTATAATTGGTCATATCCGTAAGGATAACTAACACTTGCATTTCATACTCAAAAGCGAGAAATTCCGCTACGGTTAATGCACACCGCGGAGTAACAATTCTTTCAATTGTTGGGTCATCAGCAAGATTAAGAAAGAAAACTACTCTTCTTAAAGCACCAGTACGCGCAAAACTCTGCTCAAAGAAACTTGCCTCCCGATGGGTAATACCCATTGCCCCAAAAACAATCGCAAATTCTTCGGCTTCACCACGCACTTTCGCTTGGTTAATAATCTGCGCAATAATTTCATTTGCTGGTAAACCGGCACCGGAAAAAATCGGCAATTTCTGTCCCCGAACTAAGGTATTTAAACCGTCAATTGCCGAAACACCGGTCTGGATGAAATCGCGTGGCGCATCCCGTGCGAAAGGATTAAGCGGGGAGCCAATTATTGGTAACCTCTTCTCGGGAAGTATTTTCGGTCCACCATCAATTGGTTCACCAAGACCGTTCAAAACTCGACCCAAAAGTTCAATAGAAAGGTTAATTTTTGCTACTTCACCAGTGAATTTTATTCGCGTTTTTTTTGCATCTAACCCTTGTGTTCCTTCAAATACCTGCACTAAAGCCATCTTCTCGGTAACTTCTAACACTTGTCCGCTTCTCTTTTCGCCGGTTGGAGAAATCAGTTCCACCATTTCACCATAACCAACATCCCGCACTCCTTCAACAAAAACCAAGGGACCAGTAACCGAATTGATTGTACTATATTCAATATCCATTAAAGAGATTTGTTTTACTTCTTCCATTACTTCTTTCATTTTTACATCGCCTCCAACGTAGTTATTTCCTTAGTAACCCGTTCATTAAGATTCTTTAGTGTATTTACGGCGATATCTAAAGGTAATTCTTTCATTCGTGAAATTTCTGCTTTTAGAGGTAAATCAAGGATTTGATGAAGAACTACACCGCGTCTTAACGCCTCCGAGGCTAACTCGTAGTAATTAAGTATTACTTTCAACATCCAGTATTGCTTTCCAGGTGAACAAAAACCATCAATTTCATGAAAAGCAAATTGCTGTAAATAGTCCTCACGCAGTATCCGGGCAACTTCCAAAACTAATTTCTTATCTTCAGGTAAAGCATCCGGACCAACCAGTTGGACAATTTCTTGTAATTCCGTTTCTTCTTGAAGAATAGTCATCGCTTTATCTCGTGTCTCTTTCCAGTCCGATGAGATATTTACTCTTGCCCATTCTTGAATCAGCGGTAAATAGAGGGAATAACTTTTCAACCAACTTATTGCTGGGAAATGCCGCCGATGAGCTAAATCCGTATCCAAAGCCCAGAATGTACCCGCAATTCTTAAAGAATTCTGGGTCATCGGTTCGGAAAAATCGCCACCCGGTGGTGAGACCGCACCCACCACCGTTACCGAACCAATACGCTCTTCTTTAGAACCAAGACAAACGACTCGTCCACTACGCTCATAAAAATTACTTAGCCGTGTAGCTAAATATGCGGGATAACCTTCCTCACCAGGCATTTCTTCCATTCTTCCCGATACTTCGCGTAACGCTTCACCCCAACGGCTGGTTGAATCCGCCATTAAAGCAACCGCATAACCCATATCACGATAATATTCAGCAAGAGTGATACCAGTATAAATTGACGCTTCCCGAGCTGCAACCGGCATATTAGAAGTATTCGCTACCAGAATAGTTCTTTGAATTAAAAGTGTTCCAGTACGCGGGTCAATCAATTGAGGAAATTCAACTAATACCTCGGTCATTTCGTTACCACGCTCACCACAACCAATATAGACAATGATATCGGCTTCTGACCATTTGGCTAAGGTCTGTTCCATAACTGTCTTTCCGGTGCCAAAACCACCCGGAATAATCGCATTGCCTCCTTGTGGTACTGGGAAGAAAGTATCAATTATCCGTTGCCCGGAGACAAAAAGTGACTCCGGGTCTAACTTCTTTTTATAAGGGCGTCCCAGCCGTGCTGGCCAGCGTTGAAGCAAAGTAATCTCTACATTCCTGTCTAATACCGCAACTACATCCTCAACCATAAATTCACCTTGATAAATTTCTTTTACTTTACTTTCTACACCCGGAGGAATCATTATCTTATGTTTAATTCTTTCGGTTTCCATTACATAACCGATGGCATCACCCCCGGTAACATATTCACCTTTTTTCACTAAAGGAATAAAATTCCATTTCTTATCCCGGGGTAAACCGGGAGTAGTTACTCCTCGAGTTACATAAGCACCGTATTCCTGAAAAAGTTCGGGTAGACGACGCTGGATACCATCAAATATTGAACTAAGTAATCCCGGACCAAGTTCAATCAATAATGGCTCCTCGGTACTGATTACTTCTTCACTGACAACTAATCCTGAAGTATCTTCATAAACCTGAATTGTTGCCTGGTCTTCATCAAGACGAATAATTTCACCAATTAAACCTAATCTACCTACTTTAACCACATCATACATCCTCGCCCCACGCATTCCTTTAGCAATAACTACCGGTCCAGAAATTTTACTGATAAATCCTTTTAACATTTTGAACCTCTCTTATCTCCTTCTTAGGGTTAAATCAAAACCAACTGCTCTCCGAATAAGACGAGAAAGGTAAGTTCTTCTCTCTTCCGCAAGGAGAACCTTCTTTTTTACCGGTAAAGGAACAATTATCGGACGATATAAAGTATCAATTTTTTGTCTTGTCCTTTCGTCAATAGCATTAAGAAATTCTTCATTTATCGCAATTATACCGTTTTCATCATCATTAAGTAAAGTATTAAACATTTTTCTTGCTTCTGCAAGGTCACTCGCTACATAAGTATCTACACCGGATAACTTAAACCCGCTAACCGTATCCGGATCAGTCAAAATGACTAATTTAAGCAAGGATGATCTCCTCCCGAATTTTCCTTTCCGGCATACCCATAAGTTTACAACGCGTAATAATTCTTAAGTTCACCACTTCCCTAAATTTCATCCAGAGGTAACCAACAATTATTCCAATACAAAGCGGTCCTCTCCGATAGGAAGTAATTGCTTTCTGCACAGAATATTCTTCCAATTTCCTTTCTAAAACTGAAAGAGAATTTGTTTCTTTGTAGCGATCCATACCACTACGTAAAACTGATCCGTAGGAAGTATTCCGTAGTTCACGTATTACTGCCTCTACATCTTTTTTCTGTGCTAAATCAACAAATTTGGTAAGTTTTATTTCTTTACCACCAGGCACAAAAAGTGTTTCAATTTGTTCTTTTACTTGTTTTTCAATTTCTTCCTTTTTACCGGTAAATTCAAATTTCACTCCCTGCAAACGAAGTAAAGTTATCAAATTACGAATATCAATCTCAGTAAGCATTAAGTCACGCACTATCCGTGCATGTAATGAATTACCCTGTGACTCCTGGAGAACTCGTTCATAATAAAACTTATCTAAAGCAAGTTCTAAAATCAGCAGTTCCTTACGGGCTAAATATTTAGGCAAACTTTCCACTAAAGGACGGGCATAGGGTATTTCCCAAGTGGCTAAAAGATCCACTACCGTACCAATATCTACTGCTCGGGCTAACTCGTTAAGTAACGGTTCATTCAGTTCACTTGCCGGGATTAAACTTTCTTTAATTTCCTCTTCACTTGCACCAATATGTCTACCCCGCAAGATTGTTTTCAAATTATGTAAATCCCAACGGGCAAGTAATACTTTCACCAATCTACCCGCTTCACCGGCAACAAATGTTGCTACCTTACTAAAAGTTTTTGCCATATTCCTTTTCAATGCTTCATCAATTATCTCGGCCATGGTTGTCTTGAGTAAGGATACCTCTTCGATTTCGGTTTTATATGGTGTCTTCTCTAACGTCTCAAAAAGCATCTTCGGGTCATCAATAGACAGCAAACGCGCGTAAAATTCTTCACTGAGCAACAGCGATTTCATTGCTCTTACCCGCGCATTAGCATAACCATAATCTTCAAATTTTACCTGGTAGACCATAATTAACCTTTACTTCCTGGGAAAAGTATATTTAACAGTTCAGCTTGAAGATTTTGGATTGCTTTTTCCAGTCGCAAATCTATAGTATTGACAATCGTAATCTTCTCTCCCTCAACACTTACTTTCACTCCACCAGCACATTTAAAACCCGGATGGACTTCGAGATTAGCCTTTGTTTTTGCCAAAATCTTTTTGGCTAAATCCACATCTTTTTGGTCAACATAAAGGTCAAGTTTTACTTGCTCCAGAGGAAGATTACCGATAGCTTGTTCTAATAACGCTTTAAAAATGGTAGGATAATTCGGTGCATCCCGCAAATGGGATATTTTTTCTTTAACTGCCGCATAAACTTCAGAAATAATTTCTTCTTTTGCTTTAAATATCTCTTTCTGGTTAGCTAATCTTGCCTCACCTAAAATCCGCGTTTGTTCGCGGCGTAAAGAAATACTTATTTTTTCAATTTGTTCTTGTTTTATTTTTTCTACTTCCCGTTCTGCTTCTTCAATTATACCTCTTGCTTGTTCTTTTGCTCTTTCAATTATTTGCTCAGTTTCTCTTTGGGACTCTTCCTCTAATGCTTGAAAAATTTCGTCTAAGCCCATTTATTCTTTACACCTTTTTTCTCCTTTTTAAATGTTCTTATTTTACCATAAGAATAATCATTGCCGCAATAACAAAACCAAGTACGACCATCGTTTCCGGAATAGCGACCATAATAAAAACTGTACCAGCAACTTCCGGTTTTTCGGCCATTGCTCCTGCACCCGCGGGACCAATTTTTGACTGGGCAAAAGCAGTTGCCCAAGCGGTGCCGACAATTGCTGCCATTGACCCAAGAACAACCCAGAGTGTCTTCCACATCCCTACTGCCGAAACTTCTGGTGCCAAAGCAACCGCTTCCTTAGCTTCTGGTGCGGCTGCCCAAATAGTCGGCACTACCATCAACATTGCTCCCAAGACAAAAAATAATCTCCTTCCGACCTTTGCTGTCAAACCAATCACCTCCTTTTTATCTCAATGGAGGATATCCTCCCTTCGTCTTACTCAGGGCTGATGAACAGAAGCCCGATTGTGCTCGTGCACTCCGACATTTCATTAGTCGGAGATGCCCCCTGTCCCCTCCTTAAGAGGAACCTTTACTTATTCACAACCACTACCCGCAGTAATGTGACAAATTTTCTTCGCTTTTCTAACTTCCTAACTCTCTAACTCTCTTTTTACTGACCTATGTTCCTGTCCTATGGAAAGGCTGATATACCTTCTTCGCCGGTTCAAAAAATTTAGTAAACGCTTCCAGTAAATTTAGACGCATTGAATGTATCGATGCCGAAAGACCATGTAAGACGACATTAATTGCATGGAGAAAAACAGCCAAAAAAATACCCAAAAACGAAGCAATCATCCCACCTAAACCACCAATTTCATGCGCTAACTCGTTAGAAACACTGGCAAGAATTGCTCCCGCAACCCCTAAAGCCATAATACGAGCATAGGAAAAAATATTGCTTAAAGTGCCAAAAATTTCAATTATTCCTTTTACACTCCCACCATAAGCCACTGCAACTACACCAAGAAGAATTGTCAATCCACCAATTTTGCTTAAAGCAGTCTTAGTCGCTATCCCCACAAGGATAAGTAAAGGACCAACCACAAAGATGGAAAGTAATCCTGCCTTTTCAAAAGAATGTTTCGGTTGATGTTCCTGAATAGCGTTAATTAAACCAAGCATTAATCCGATACCCACATGGGCAATTCCCACTGCCAGAGCAATAACCAGTAAAGGTAAAATTGCTTTTTCTCGCAGTAGCGGTAAAGTAAGAATACCAAAAATTTCTATATGCGGTAAATAAAGATGAAAACTATGCAGAATTTTTTCTCCTAAATTGCCAAATAATTCAAAGAAAAGAATTCCCCAGATAATTGTGCTTATGGAAGCAAGACGCATTATATTCGCTAAGGTCTGGACAAATGGGCGTCCAGAATATTTTTTCCTTAACCAGAAACTGGTAAGAAGCATTATCAATCCGTAACCTGCATCACCAATAATCATTCCAAAAATGAATGGAAAGAAAAAGGCTAAAAAGAAAGTAGGGTCAACAGTGCCATATTTTGGTATACCGACAAGACGATAAAAGAATTCAAATGGTTTTACTCTTTTTGGATTACTTAAAGCCACTGGTGCTTCTTCCCATTCATGTGGAGTAAGTTTTATTTCGTGAAGATAAACTCTCCCTTTAAATTGTTCTTCTAAAGTTTGCTGGCACCAGTTTATATCTTTCTTCGGCATCCAGCCAGTGATTACAAAAGCATAAGCAGTCTCACCAAATTTGGGAATAAGCCGTATTTCTTCAATTTTATCCCGTAATACTTCCGCGATCGTAGTCAGCCGCAAATACCAGTTTTCGGATATTTCTTTTAACTTTTTCTTGACTTCTTCCAATTCTAAAGGAATAGTTCTCTTTTTTTCACGAATTGCTGTTAAAGCATCTTCAAAAGGCATCTTCGCTAAGTCCGACGGTAAACGTACCTGGGTAACATTTTCCAAAGAAAGAAAATCGTGCACTGCTTTAGAGTAGATTTTGTTATAAACGACAATCGCTCCGGTTGTTTCTTCGTCAAGGTCAGCGGAGACAATTTCACACTGTCTTTTAGTAATTTTTTCTAACTCTTCTTTCAATTCCGTAAGACCGGCTTTAAATTTGCGCTCAAGGAGAAGGGCAATTGATTCAAAACCTTCGTAGGTTTTCAAATGTTTAGTTAGAGGATGTATTTTTTCCAACATCGGTTCATATTTAGATAAAGTAGTTATTTCCATTTCTAAAGTGTATTTTCTACTGGCTAAATCTTTGACTTCTTCTTCCATCGTTACAATTGCCGTATCAATTTCCTGCGCCATTTGAGTAACATTTTCTTTCTGGATTTCTTTATATACCGCTTCTTTCTTACTATAGTCAACTTTTTCTGCCGGCAGATGCGCGAGCGCTGCATTAACCCGCGTAGAAAGACTTTCTAACTGTTTAAGTTGTTCATTATGCTCCGGATCATAGGTCATCGGACGGAAGAGGGTCTTCTCTTCTTCGGTTCGGTAAGTAACTTGTTCAATATGAAGAACACCTAAATGATGCAAAATGCCTAAGCAATCAAAAAAATGGCTCTTCGGACCAATGACCTCTACTTTGCTCATTCTTATAATCATTATTTTATTTTCCTTTCAAGGTGAACCTTTCTTATCCTCGCGGGATGACTACTCTGGTAACCAGTTCAACGGCTTTGGCTAAATTTTTCTCTCCTTCTTTCTTTACTTTCCCAATTTCATCTTTTACTTTTTTTCTTATTTCTTCTGCTTCTTTACGTGTTTTTTCCATCTCTACTTGATAATATTTTTGTGCTTCCAGTACTGCTTCTTCTTGGGCGAGATGTTTGATTTCAGTCGCTTTTTTTCTTGCTTCAGCAACAATTATTTCGGCTTCTTTCTTTGCTTCCAGAAGTTTACCCTGTAGTTCTAACTCTTTATCTCTCAAATGAACCAGAGGAGAAGCGGTACCTTCAGCAATTTTCCGTTGTAATTTTATTCTGGATACTTCTTTTATTTCTTCAGCCATAAGATTTGGATTATATTTTAAAAATTTTTCTTTGTCAACCCCGCCCTTTTACAACAGTTTGCTCCAGTTTATCAGAAGATTGTCTCTATACTCAATAACAAAATAAATTATACACAGGGAAAAGGGCGGGGTCAAGATTTTTTTATACTTTTTCTAAAATTCTTATTTTCCTCTTATATATAAATTTTAATCAATTTTCCTCAATTTGTCAATATTTTTCTCAAATTCTAAACCCAAAAACTGCGGTCTAAAGAACGATACTGTATTGCTTCGGCTAAATGTTGCGCTTTTATGCTTTCTTTTTCCTCAAGGTCAGCAATTGTGCGGGCAACTTTCAAAATCCGGTCATAGGCACGGGCAGACAAACCTAACCGTTCAAGCGCATTTTTTAATAAATTTTCCCCTTCGTTATCAATCGGACAATATTTTTTAATCAATTTCGGAGTAAGATGGGCATTAGCATAAATCTTTTTTTCATTTGAGGTAGTCACCTCTTTATATCGTTCCTGCTGGATTTTTCTTGCTTTAACTACGCGTTGCCGAATTATCTCCGAAGATTCGCTTGTCCTATTACCGGAAGTTATCTCGCTAACTTTTAATGCCGGCACTTCAATATGTATATCAATCCGGTCAAGCAAAGGTCCAGAAATTTTGTTCATATATTTTTGAATTTGAAAAGGTGTACAGATACATTCTTTTAACGGATGGCCAAAATAGCCACAAGGACAAGGATTCATTGCACAAACTAAAGTAAATCTTGCGGGATAGGTTATTGCACTTACTACCCGCGAAATAGTTACATTTCCTTCCTCCATCGGTTGTCTTAAAACTTCTAAAACATTACGATGAAACTCGGGTAATTCATCAAGAAATAAAACACCGTTATTAGCTAAAGATACTTCACCGGGTTTAGGATAAGTTCCCCCACCAATTAAAGCAATATCGCTAATAGTATGATGCGGTGAACGAAACGGACGCGTAGCAACTAATGCTTTATAGCGTGGGATTAAACCGGTTACCGAATGGATTTTTGTTGTCTCAACCGCTTCTTCAAGAGTTAAAGGTGGTAAAATTGTCGGTAAGCGTTTAGCGAGCATCGTTTTCCCCGAACCCGGAGGACCAATCATCAGACAATTATGACTTCCTGCGGCGGCAACTTCAAGTGCACGTTTAGCAAACTCTTGCCCTTTCACTTCCCGGAAATCTAAATCATATAAACTTGCTTCCTCAAATGTCTCCTTTAAATTAAGTTGAAAAGGTTCAATCTCCACCTCACTATGTAAAAATTTTACTACTTGAGCAAGATTTTCTACCGGAATAACTTTTATTCCTTCTACGACTGCTGCCTCAGCACGGTTACCTTTCGGCAAAATTATCCCTTCAAACCCTGCACCGTTCTGGTGCAGGACAAGGTTTTCTGTTTTCAGTTTTAAGGTTATCGGGAGAACACCTTTAACTTCTCTCACCTGTCCATCAAGCGAAAGTTCACCAAAAATACAGTAGTTTTTTAGTTTTTCTCCTCGCAGTTGCTCAGTTGCCGCTAAAATCCCTAAAGCAATCGGTAAATCAAATGCCGCACCTTCCTTCTTGATATCGGCGGGAGCAAGATTTACCGTGACCTTCCTTACCGGAAAATCAAAACCAGAATTCCTGATTGCTGCAACTACACGGTTTTTAGATTCTTTCACTGCCGTATCCGGTAAACCAACTGTAGAAAAGGAAGGAAGTCCGGACGAAATATCTACCTCTACTTTAACAATATAAGCATCAATACCAAAGACTGCACTTGAATATACATAAGCAAGCATTTTTTAACCCAAATAAGCACTTTTTGAACAAATAGACGGATATTATAACAAAAAGATTTAGAAAAGACAAGAAAAATTTCTTAAAAAGAAAAACTTATTCGGTGGGTACTATGTTCACTGTAAGGTTCACCTTGAAAAAGGTTCACCTTGAAAGGAAGTCAATTTGGTAATCGTTTAGTTTATGTTCTTAAGTCAACTATTTCAACTCCGTCCCCTAACCCGCACCTTTTCCACTTTTACTATAATTTTTTCACTTGATACTTTTATTTCTATACCATTTTCAATGGAATCAACTTTTAATAATTTTAGACATAATAATTCATTAGAGATATAATTCCTGAATTTTTTAATAACTTTTAGCAAATTAATAGAATCTGTTTTATATCGTATTACTACACGGTCTTCAATCTCTAACCCCATATCTTTCCTTAATGATTGCATTTTACGAAGGAAGTCTCTCATAAATCCCTCGATGATTAATTCCTCGGTTATTGTAGTATCAAATGCTAACCATCCATCGCTAGACTTTGTAACACATAGATTAGGAGGAACAATTTCCTCAACTAACAGATCCTCAGCATCCAGTTCGATTTTTCCACCATTGATTGATAAATCTACCTTACTAAGATTTTGCTCGATTTTCTTTATAATAAAATTTGACTGATTGTTTATCACCTCTGCAATATATCTTGATTTAGAACCATATTTCAAATCCAAGGTTTTCATATTGGGTTTGATTTGGATTTCAATAGGACATTTTGTTTTACATCTTAGTATATTTATTTTTTTTACATTTAAATTTTCTTTCAGCAACTCTTTAAATTGACCAATTACCTTTGCTTTATCAGAACTATTCAATGAGATGACCAATTTGAGTAGTGGTTGGCGAATCCTAATTTTTGCTTTTTCCCGCGCAGATAACGCCAAATGATAAATTTTAATGACTGTATCCATATCATCATTTAACCGTTCATCAATTATTTGACTATTCATAATTGGATATTCAACTAAATGTATACTTTCTGGGGCATTTTCGTTCCAACTTCTAACTATATTTTGATATATTTCTTCTGTAATCAGCGGAAGCATTGGGCTTAATAATCGTATCACTGTAAACAAACAATCAAAAAGAGTTTCGTAAGCAAATAAGGTCTCTTCATTAATTTCCGATTTCCAGAAACGTCTTCTATTATTTCTGATATACCAGTTACTTAAAGTGTCCACAAAATCGTTTAATACCTGACAAGCTTCTTTCAAATTATATTCCTCAATATAACTTCTGCATGCTTTAATTACCAATTGCAATTTAGATAATACCCATCTATCAAAAATAGGTTTTTTAGATACTCCAGAGGGGACTTTTGGTGGTGTATAACCAATTACCCTCGCATAATTGGCATAAAATGCATAACAATTCCAAAGAGTGTTAAAGAAGCCATACCTTACTAATTCGGCAGCTTTATATCCGAAATTTAGATTGGAAGTTATCTCTTGATTAAAAAACATCCAGCGCATAACTTCTGCCCCTATCTTCTCAGCTGCTTCGTCAAACAATATTGTATTTCCCTTAGATTTATGCATTTCTTCACCTTTTTCATCCCTAACTAGTGCATGTCCTACTATAACTCTGAGCGGGGGAATATTTTCCATTATAGTGCTCATGGCTAATAAACTGTAAAACCAATTTCGAAATTGTCCCGGGAAACATTCAATCACCAAATCAGCGGGTATCCAATTTCTCCAATAATCTCTATCAGTGTTATATTTAACAGTAGAATAAGGTACAATACCAGCATCTAACCAAGGATTCCCGACATCCGGTATCTTCGAAATAGCCCTACCGCATTTTGGACATTTTATCTTAACTGCATCAATCCAAGGTCTATGTGGACTGTGTCCTTCAAATTTATTCCAACCTTCTACAGCTTTTTCTTTCAATTCTTCAAAACTACCTATAACACAAAAATCATTGCATCCTATACATTCCCAAATTGGTAATGCTAACCCCCAATAACGTTTCTTAGATATCATCCAGTCTTTCATATTGGATAGCCAATCAAGCTCTAAGTCTAGACCGTATGATGGCACCCATTTTATTTTCTTTGCATTTTCTTTGATCTCCTCTCTTAAGGGAGCCATCGCAATAAACCATTCATCAACCAGCCTGAATAACAATTCCTCATCACATCTCCAACAATGAGGATAGGAATGTAAATACTCTTCAGAAGAATATAGTATCCCCTTTCTCTTAAGATGTTCCGCAATCTCTACTGCCACTTTAGAAGCATGTCTTCCTTCAAGCCAATCAAATCCATTCTCAAAAAAACCACTTTCGTTAATAGGACTTATAGATGGTAAATTGAATTCTTTACCCAGTGCAAAATCCTCCACACCACATCCAGGTGCAATATGAACAATGCCTGTTCCTTCTTCCTTACTTATGTCTTTATATGGAATAATTTTATGATAAGGTTCAATATTCCTTTGTGCAGCGATTTCATCAAAAGGACCGACATATTTAAAATTAAACTTTAATAAATCTCTGCCTTTAAATTGCTCAATAACTTCCCAATCAGTTTTTTTACTCAAAACGATTTCCATTCTATCTTTTACCAAATAATAAAATCTATCTCCTTGTTTAACTTTTACGTAATCAAGATCAGGATGCACAGCCAAGGCTACATTTGCGGGTAAGGTCCAGGGAGTGGTAGTCCAGACTAAGAACGTTTCTTTTTCTCGACCTTGTATAGGGAAAATGACTATCACCGATAAATGTTTCACTTCCTTATAGCCTTCTTGCATTTCATGTTGAGATATTCCAGTTCCACATCTTGGGCACCAAGGCATTACATCACGCCCCTTATAAATTAAACCTCGCGCATGGCATTTTTTTAGAAATGACCATAATGTATAATTATTTTCGTCGCTCATTGTATAATACGAATTCTCCCAATCCATCCAATATCCCAAACGAATAGACTGGTCGGTTATGATTTTTGAGTATTTTAGAACCCTTTCTTTACATTTATTGACAAATTTATCTATTCCATATTTTTCTATATCTTTTTTTGAAGTAAAACCTAATTCTTTTTCAACTTCGACCTCAACCCATAGACCTTGACAATCAAATCCGTTTTGATAGCGCAACTGTCTACCATTTGTGGTCCAATATCGTTGGTACATATCTTTAAGTGCTCTTCCCCAAGCATGATGAACACCCATAGGATTGTTTGCTGTAATGGGTCCGTCTAGAAAGGGCCATCTTTCCCCATTTTTGTTCTTTTCTAATAGTTTTTGAAAGATATTGTGCCTCTTCCAAAAATCCAGTATGTTATGTTCCAATTCAATAATATCAAACCAACTACTTACTTTTTTATAGATCATAATACTCTTCTCCCGAATTTCCATTTAATCCTTACTAATCCTATAAATAATCACTTTTTTCTGATACTTTTAATGGCTTTCTTTCAGAATACAATCCCATGTCCTTTTTAAATGTTTCTATATCCTTTAACATTGTCTAAACCGTCCATTGCTGATTATCCAAAACCACGGATCAAAATTTCGTATTTTACAAGCTGAGAGTGGGATTCGAACCTTCACCCCGCACCAATTCAGAGATTACAATAAATTTTGAGCCGTTGCTCTAATCTCTTTACAAAGAGATTACTTTCTCACCGAACTTCCCAAGCAGAAATTTGGTGCGGGACAAGCAACCTATCGCTTATCCCGTAAAAAAGCCGCCTGTCGGACTCGGACCGACAACCTACGGTTTATCCTGCACCTTCTAAAGCCGACGGAGGGATTTGAACCCCGACCAATTTACCCCGCACCATAATTCAAAAAGCCCAGAAGAGGATTCGAACCTCCAACCTACGGTTTACAAAACCGTTGCTCTACCGTTGAGCTATCCGGGCGATGTCAACAATCAAAAAAGGTGCGGAGTGGGCAAAACCGCTGCTCTACCACTGAGCTACACGGGCGGAAAAAGAGCAGGACTCTACCACTCAATTACGTGGCAATAATTCAGCCATCAGTTATTAACCATTAGCTAATGGCCGAACCTTGGCCAAAGATTACACTGTGCGTCCTTTTCTGTAACTGACCACTAACCTTTTTACAAAATAATAAGAAATTATTGCCATTATTGAGGATATTATTAGGTTGCCCGTGAGATAGACTAAAGTTATGTCTCCCAATGATTTAAACACTTGTCCATTTTTTATCTGGGCCAGAATAATCCGCGTATCCTCTGAAAAAATCAAACTACCAATAAATGCACTTAATCCCCAGAATATCGGTGTAGTAATTGGATTCATTACCACTATAGTACCAAGAATTGCCGCTATATAGTTTAATCTGAAAATTGCTGAAAAGAGCAGAGTAATAATCCCTCCCAGATAAAAGGTTGGGAAAATACCAATAAATGTACCTAAAGCGAATCCAAGCGCAATCTTTTCCGGTGTATCATTAATCCGCGCTATTTTCTTCTTTGTCTTTTTCAACCACTCAACTATTTTATTTGCCATCTCTACTCAAATTACAAAAAAACAAATGTTCAAAAAAAACAGTTTTAAATTTTGAGATTGTTTAGAATTTCTTTTTTACCCGGGGACCGAAAACTGTATCTTCAATCAAATAACCTTTACTTTCAATTTTTTTGCGGAGAAAATCCGCTAAAGTGAAATCGTTATTTTTCCGTGCTTTTTCCCGTTGGTCAAGAAGAGTGAGAATTGATTTATCTAATTCTTTTCTGGATAACGATTCAGGCAATTTCAAACCTAAAACTTCTTCCAGCAAATAATGGTAAACTGAAACTAAAGAGAGAAGAGAATTGAGATCCTCTCTTTTGATTGAGTCAATAATTTTCTCCCGTAAGTGAAAAATTTCGGCTAATCCTTGGGCGGTATTAAAATCGTCATCCATTGTTTTTTCAAATCCGGTAGCGAGTAAGTGATGAGATAACGGGGTAAAGGAGAAATTAACCTTTTTTTGCGAAAAGACAAAATGAGTAAAATCATAAGTATCAACTAAACTTTCCCAGGCATTTTTTGCCTGGAGCAACTCACAATCAGAAAAATCAAGTGGACTACGATAATGCTGGCTAAGTAAATAATAGCGCACAACCATCGGATCAAACTTTTGGAAGATTTCTTCCAGAGTAAAAAAGTTACCCAAAGATTTGGACATTTTTTCTTTGTTAATGGTGACAAAACCGTTATGTAACCAGTAACGGACAAATTGTTTACCAGTATATGCTTCCGATTGGGCAATTTCGTTTTCATGATGCGGAAAGATTAAATCCTGTCCCCCACCGTGAATATCTAAAGTTTCACCAAGATACTCCATTGACATTGTTGAACATTCAATATGCCAACCCGGACGACCTTTACCCCAAGGTGAATCCCAAAAAGGTTCACCTTCTTTGAGGTAATTACCTCTCGCTGCTTTCCAGAGAGCAAAATCAAGTGGGTCTTTTTTCCGTTCGTCCGGTTCTATCCGGGCAAATTCTTCGGTCATACTTTCAAGATTGCGTTTAGAAAGTTTACCATATTGGGGAAATTTTCTTACCGAAAAAAAGACATTACTATCTACTTCGTAAGCATAACCTTTATTCACTAATCCTTTAATAACTTCAATAATTTGTGGAATCATCTGGGTAACCCGCGGATAGACTTTTGCTGGTTTGAGATTGAGTTTTTCTGAGTAAAAGAAATATTCTCTTATATATTTTTCAGCTAATTCCTGCGCACTTATTCCTAACTCTTGACTTCTTTTAATAATTTTATCGTCTACATCAGTAAAATTTTGCACATAATCTACCGTATAACCACGGTATTCAAGATAACGCCGAATTGTATCAAAGACAACATAACAGCGTGCATGCCCAAGGTGGCAAACATCATAGGGGGTTATCCCACAGACATACATTTTTATCCTTTTCTCTTCCTGAGAAACAAAATCTTTTTTTTTGCCAGTTAAAGTGTTATAAACAAGAATTACCATTTTTTCTTTAAAAAAATATTTTACTGTTTTCCCCGCGGTGTTCAGACAAACATTACTAATTATAAATCACTTTAAGTAAAATCCTTCTAACTGAATGGGAAATTCTGGGAAATCTTTTCTCATCTCAGTTCTTGTTGAGCAACTTGGACAATTTTTTTAGCAATTTTCTGAATTTGTTTTTTATCTTTTCCTTCAACTAAAATCCTTAACAAAGGTTCAGTGCCAGAATAGCGCACAAATACTCGTCCTTGAGTATTAAGTTCTTCTTCAGCATCTTTAATTACTTGTTTTACTTTCAGCAAACTGTCTAAATCTTTATGTATTTTCACCGGTACATTAAGTAATACTTGCGGATATTTTCTCATCCGGAACAATTTGGAAAAAGGTAATCCTCTTTCTTGATAGATTTTTAATACTTGTAAAGCAGTAATTAGTCCATCACCAGTGGTAGAAAATTCTCTGAAAATAATATGTCCTGACTGTTCACCACCAAGAGAAGCATCTTTTTCTTCCATTCCTTCCCAGACATAACGGTCACCAACCAAAACCGTATGGACTTTAATCCCTTCTTCTTGCATAATTTGGTAAAGCCCAAAATTGGACATCTCCGTAACCACCAGTAAATTGTTTTTTAATTTACCTTCCTTTTTTCCTTCTTCAGCGAAGAGACACATTAACTGGTCACCGTCTATCGGATTACCCAGTTCATCAGAAAAAAGAACACGGTCACCATCACCATCAAAAGCAAAACCTAAATCGGCATTGGTATCTCTAACCATTTTACGAAGTTGTTCCAAATATAAAGAACCGCATTGAAGATTAATATTTTTCCCATCTGGGTGAGTATTCAAGAGTATAATTCCAGCATTAAACTGGCTGAAAAAGTCAGACACAAATTCACAAGTTGCACCATTAGCACAGTCAATTACTATCCTTTTTCTTTTGAGATTAAAATTTTTTGATAAGGTTCTTCTCAAATAATCCAAATACTCTTTTTTTGCTTTTTTGTCTTTCGTCACATTGGTTTTATTTACCGTGGGCAATTTATAATCTTTACTCTGCAATCTTCTTTCAATTTCTTTTTCAATTTCATCAGGAAGTTTTACACCTTGGGAAGAGAAAAATTTTATTCCGTTAAACTCCCAAGGATTATGTGATGCCGAAATAACGATTCCGGCTAAAACTTTCCTTTTTCGGGTAAGATAAGCAACCCCCGGAGTAGGAAAAATGTCTAAATCCACAACCTCACCACCAGCCGCATTTATCCCTTCACTAAGAGAAGAAAAAAGATCTTTACCCGAAATACGGGTGTCCCTTCCAATTAAAACTGTTTTCTCCGTCTTCCAATAAGATTTCTCAAGAAGCAGTGTTATACTAATATAACCTATCTTTTTTACAAATTCAGGGATCAAAGGGAATTTCCCAGCAATACCACGGATTCCATCAGTACCAAATAGTCGTTTCATCTACTTTCTAAGTTTAACCTTTGTATTTTCCGGGCTTCGCCCACTGCAAGTCATCGGCTCCCACCCTTCGGGCCTGTCAAGACACGAACTCCTTTTCGTCGTTCAAGCAGTGTCGCCCAGCAGCCCATTGGTGCCAAAAAGTTTTTTCATTTCCCTAATTCTCGAACATAAAACCAAAGAAGAATTGCTAAGACCAAAGCAAGAATTTTTAAAGGAAGATTTTCTTTCCAGTTAGCCATCTAAATGCTCTTATTTTCAAGATTTTACTTTTTGGAGTAGATAAGTAAATACTCCCTCCCGTTTCTTGCGATATAACTGAAAAAGTTGGTTGGCTAATTCTTCCAGAGCGATCCCCCGCGTCAGTTCACCTTTGCGCGCTAAAGAAATCAAACCGGTTTCTTCCGAGACAACAATTATCCAAGCATCGGTTAGTTTACTCAAACCAATGGCCGCACGATGACGTATACCCAAAACACGGGCAATTTCTGCTTCTTCGCTTACCGGTAAAATACATCCAGCAGCTAAAAGATGACTGTCACGAATAATTACTGCACCGTCATGCAGGATAGAACGGGGATAAAAAATTGAGTTTAAAAGCTCCCGGCTAAGTTCACCGTTTATTTTCGTCCCCGTCTCAATAAATTCACCTAAGGGAGTTTCCTGTTCTAAGACAATCAATGCACCAATCCGTTGTTCAGCAAAATCTTTCACTGCGGCAATCAGTTCCTTGATAAAATTCGTCTCCCCGGAAAAACTATGCGGGAAATGTGGGCTACCAAGACGGGCTAAGGCAGTACGTAATTCCGGCTGAAAAACCACAATCAAAACTACTACTCCCGCAAGCCAGAATTTATCTAAAAGCCAACCTAAAGTATGGAGATGAATAAAATCACGGCTTAAAATTGTAAAAAGAAAAAGAAGAATTATCCCTAAAGCAACACGAAATGCACTTGTTCCTTTAATCAATAAAATTAACCGATAAAAAATATAAGCCACAATTAAAATATCAACCAGATGAACAAGATAACTTTCCCAAAAAGTAAGAAAAAATTTCATCTGAGGTGATTACCTCTTTAGAATTGCCTCGGTAACTTTAACTACTCTTTTTGTTTCTTTCGCATCGTGCACACGTAAAATTTTTACCCCTTGAATAATTGCCCAAACATAGGTGGTTAAACTACCTTCCAATCTTTCTTCTACTCCGTAGAATTTTTTTACGGGGTCAACCTCGGTCTCCAGAATTTTACCAATAAACGACTTGCGGGAAGTACCTAAAACTAAAGGGCAATCAAGTGAATGAAATTCATTTAACCGACGGAGAATTTCCAGATTATGTTCTACCGTTTTCCCAAAACCAATACCGGGGTCAAGATAAATACTTTCTTTCTTTACTGCCGAATTCAAAGCAAAATTCACTCGTTCGGAAAAAAAATTATAAATTTCATCTACTACATCCGTATACTCAGGATTATCCTGCATATTTTTTGGTGTACCTTTCATATGCATAATCACTACCGGCACTTGATATTCGGAAACAATTTTAACCATTTGCGGGTCGAAACGCAAACCGCTGATATCATTAACCATCTGTGCACCAGAATCAAGTGCTCTTTTAGCAACTTCCGATTTATATGTATCAATGGAAACTAGCACTTTAATTTTTTTCGCTAAATTTTCTACTACCGGGATAACGCGACGCAATTCTTCCTCTAAAGGAACACTTTCTGCCCCGGGACGAGTTGACTCACCACCGATATCAACAATATCCGCACCTTCATTGACCATTTTTTCCGCATGCGCAATTGCTTTCTCCAAACTGAAATATTTACCCCCGTCAGAAAATGAGTCCGGGGTAACATTAAGAATACCCATTATTTGTGTCTTCTCCAGCGATACGCCAGTAGTATACTTCTTTAAGACCTCTTCGATCTCTTTTCTAATTTTCGGTAAATCGTATGGTTGCCAGATAAGTTTATCTACTAAAAGTTGAAACTGTTTCAATGTACCAAAAAGTAAGACCGTAGAAGTGCCCGGTTTAAAAGTGCACACTTCATAACTCACTGCTGCTTCACCACCAAGTGCAAGCATCTCCTGTTTCAAAATATTTGCCGCTTGATTTTTTACCTCAGTAATTTTCAAAGACAAAAATAAGGCTTTTGGTGCCATTATTTCTATCCCTTTTGTATCAACACCAATCTTTTGCATTTCTTCTTTTGCTTGTGCTAAATTTTTTATTCCAATAACACGCACTTTTAACATAACGAAATTATTTTAACAAAAAAAATAAATAAAAACAAGAAAAAACCATTTTCAGCGAAATAAAGATTTAGTTGTATCACTGGCAGAATGATTATTTTGGTTTGATTAAACTGAGTACTTCAGCACGGGCTTTAGCATCTTTAAGGAAAAGTCCACGGATTGCTGAAGTGACAATTAAACTGCCGGGTTTTTTTACTCCCCGCATTGTCAAACAGAAATGCTCTGCTTCAATTACCACAAGTACACCAAGTGGTTGGACTACTTTCATTAAAGTATCCGCAATTTGTTTTGTAAGTCGTTCCTGTAGTTGTAAACGGTGGGATAAAATTTCTACTAAACGGGCAACTTTGGAGAGACCAAGAAGACGTTGTTTTTTTGGGATATAGGCAATATGTGCTTTGCCAAAGAAAGGTAAAAGATGATGTTCACAAAGGGAATAAAGGGGTATATCCTTAAGGAGAACTATTTCTTCATGTTCTTCTTTTTCATAATAGACATTTAAAATTTTAGCCGGGTCAACTTTCATCCCGGCTAATGCTTCTTCATAAAAATTGGCAACCCGGCATGGTGTTTGTTTAAGTCCCTCACGGTCGGGGTCTTCACCGACTGCTTCTAACAATAAACGAGTTGCTTTCTCAATTTTTTTCTTATCCAATTTTTGGGCTAATCATCTCCTCTTATGCTTGTCCCATTCCTACCAGTTGCTTTTCGCTCTTCTCTGCCTTCGTAAGTATTTGCTCTATTTCTTCACCTTCAAGTATTTCCTTCTCCACCAGTCTATTTGCTAAAAGTTCCAATTTTTTCTGATTTTCTTTAAGTAATTTTCTCGCTCCTTTTAAGCAGTAATCAATAATTTTTTTTACTTCTTCATCAATAACTTCAGCAGTTTTCTCACTGTATCCTCGTTCCTTAATTATATCCCGACCGAGAAAGATTTCTTCTTCTTTTTTCCGATAAGATAAAGGACCAAGTTTTTTGCTCATCCCGTATTCAGTAACCATCCGTTGAACAAATTCGGTTGCTTTAGTTAAATCATTTTGTGCACCAGTAGTAATATCGTCAAATATTAATTCCTCTGCACAGCGTCCTCCTAAAAGGGCAATCACCCGAGTTAATATTTCGGTACGCGTAGTCAAATAGCGGTCTTCTAATGGTAACTGTAAAGTATAACCCAGTGCTGGTCCACGTGGAATAATGGAAACTTTATGCACCGGGTCACTACCAGGAAGCAATTTGGCAATCAGCGCATGTCCTGCTTCGTGATAAGCAATAATCTTTTTTTCCCGCTCAGAAATCATTCGTGATTTACGTTGCGGTCCGGCGATTACCCGGTCAATTGCTTCTTCTAACTCAGCTATTTCTACTGCTTTTTTATTTCGTCGGGCAGCTAAAAGTGCTGCCTCATTTACCAAATTGGCTAAATCAGCACCAACAAAACCTGGAGTACGACGAGCAATAATATTTAAATCTACCTCTTTCGCCAATTTAACCTTCTGGGTATGTACTTTAAGAATTTCCTCCCGTCCTTTCAAGTCAGGTATCGGCACAATAATATGCCGATCAAATCTACCCGGACGAAGTAATGCCGGGTCAAGGACATCCGGACGGTTAGTGGCAGCAATAAGAATCACCCCTTCCCGTGGGTCAAATCCATCCATCTCTACTAAAATCTGATTTAAGGTTTGTTCTCTTTCATCATGTCCACCACCGATACCAGCAAAACGATGTCTACCGACAGCATCCAGTTCATCAACAAATAAAAGACAAGGTGCATTTCTTCGTCCTTGTTCAAATAAATCACGTACCCGTGAAGCACCTACACCGACAAACATTTCCACAAATTCCGAACCACTTGCCGAAAAGAAGGGAACTCCGGCTTCACCGGCAACCGCACGGGCTAAAAGTGTTTTCCCGGTACCTGGTGCACCGTAAAGAAGAACACCTTTTGGAATTTTCCCACCAAGTTTTTGAAATTTCGCTGGCTCTTTTAAAAATTCAATAATTTCTTGTAATTCCTCTTTCACTTCATCACAGCCCGCAACATCTTGAAAAGTTACTTTAATCTTTTTTTCCGAATACAATTTTGCCCGACTACGCCCAAAAGCAAGCACTTGCTTACCACCACCTTGCATCTGCCGAATCATCAAGAACCATAAAAAAACTAAAAGAATCACCGGTCCAAAATTGATCAGAAATACTGACCACCATTTACCACCCGCTTCACCGCGGTATTGTTTCACCTGATATTTTTCCAGTTCTTCTAATAATTTTGGGTCATCTAAAGGCGTGGTTTTAAAATGAAGTTTTTTACCTTCTTCAATATATTCACCGCGGATTAAGTCCGAACGAATAGTAACACTGACAAGTTTGCCTTCTTTAAGATAACTTTTAAAAGTAGAATAATCAATTTCCGGTTCAACGAACTGGCGTCTTAAAGATTGACTGAAAATTAATAAAATAACAAAAATTATTAACCAACCAATTAGAGGTCGTAAACTTTTATTTTTCATTTATTTCTCCAAAAATAAATCTGATTATTTTTTTTCTCAGCTTGCCAGCCTTTCCCGAGGTTAATTCGTTTACCGGATTCTTTTCCATTTATTAAATTAGTCAATTCAGTAAAATGAGTAAAATTCTTTCTTCCCCAATGTTTAAGTAAGTAATTGATAATCTTTTTTTGTTTATTCCTATTATAACACAAAAAATTCCTTAAATCAAGTTTTATCTTTGTTTTTTCTTTCTTCAATAAGGAAGATAAAATTCCCCCTAATTCTTTATCTGGCAAAGTTATCTCTTGAGCAATAGTTTCGGCTAAATTGGCAAGATGTTTCTTTATTTGCGGATTATATTTTTCCAGCAAAGGAATAAGTTCATTACGGATACGATTCCGTGTGTAGTCCAACTGAAAATTAGTCAAATCCTGCGAGTAAGATAAGTTCTCTTTTTTTAAATACTGAAGAATTTCATTTTTTGTCACCCTCAATAATGGACGCATAATACCAACTGTATTTTCTTCCCGATATACCGGAATACCAGATAAACCATTTAACCCGCTGCCCCGGATAAGATTAAAAAGGACGGTTTCCGCCTGGTCATCAAGAGTATGTCCAGTAGCAATTTTATTAAAATTATGTTCTTTAGCAAATTTAGTTAAATACTGGTAACGCAAAATACGTGCCGCTTCTTCCAGACCAACCTTTTTTTTCTGAGCAAATTCTTTCACTTTAATTCTCTTTACGGTCAACGGTAAAAACAACTTTTTTGCTAAACTTCTTACCAACTTTAAATCTTTATCTTCTGCTGTTTTATTCCGTAGTCCATGACGAAAATGTAATAAATGAAGTTTAAGTAAATATTTCCTTCTCAAACACCAAAGCAAATGGGTTAGACCTACCGAATCCGGTCCACCAGAAATGGCAATAATTACCCGGTCATTTTTAAACAAGAGATTATATTTTTTAATTGTTTTTAGAACTTTCTCAAAAACTATTTTTCTCATTATTTCCTCAATGGGTTATTTTAGGTAGGTAACTGGCTGGTAACCTAAACACTGAACACTTAACCTGATAATCCACCAGGGGGACTCAACCGCTGTTAAGTACTATCTCCGCCAATTCTAAACTGGTCCTAAAAAACTTAAAATCTCATTACATTTAACGTCTTGCGGATAAAAGAAGTTGCCGAAGGCAATTTAGGCGGAGCGTAGCGAAGCCTTTTATCCGCTGTTAAGTGACCGAGCGAAGCGAGGCAAGGACACGAAGTGTCCGCAGAGTTGCCCAAAGCCCGCCTCTTGAACTTCATTTCTTACACACTCCTATAACCCAGTGTCTTACTGGATTAACTCTCACATTACTAAGACCAACCTTAGCAAAAAGCTTCTCTAATTCTTCAACACTAAATGGTCCATGTGCATCCTTGCTATGTGTTGCTTCTATCAGATTGGTGATTCGTGTAGATCTAAAATCGGTAACAATTACCCACCCATTTGGTCTTAAAACTCTGTGCATCTCTCTTAAAACGGCCTCTGGATTTGAGAGTTCATGGAGTAGACCATTGGAAACAACCAAATCTACGGATTCATTCGCAAGTCCAGAAGAAGATGCTTCCCCCTTCAAAATTTGAATCCTATCTTTCAGATCTTTTTTCTCAGCCTTTTGTTCGAGCGATTGGAGCATCTCCTCTGATGAATCAAGACAGATTATTTTGCCAGCACTCATTTTCTTCGCTATTGCTAGGCTGTAGTAACCAGAGCCTGCTCCGATATCCAAGACAACTTTATTCCCTTGAATAACAGGCGAAACTTCGTTTAGGAAAGCAGATTTTACATCGCCAAAAAACAGGATCTCAGACAATCTTCTCAAGGGGCTGTTGAAATACCAAGCTCCCAATCTTCCTCTTATGCCTGTCCATACGTTTGTTCCTTGTTTTTTTGTCATGTTTAACTCCTTGATATGTTTAATTATAAATCTTTAATAAATCTTTTTTGGGCTTCGGGCAATTTCATATAACTCGTTTTTATACGAATTGAATGAAAAAGGGGACAAAAAGCAAAAAAAAGGGACAAAAAAGGGGACGCTTCTATTTATTTTCCTTTCGGGGTCTCCCTCGCTGGTTCTGTAAATTATCTATTCCGAATTTTTTCTCCATCCCTTTGATAAATTCTTTACTCCCTAAATAACGGTTAGTTAAATTTATTTCTTCTTCTATTGCCTCCTGATATTTTTTTCTTCTTTCACTTAAGTCTTTCCCTAAACTCTCATATAGCGGGTCTTGGTCAGTCAAACCTTTATCCCCACCAAAAACATAATACTTATAACTACTCCACGGATAATCTTCAGGCTTTTTTACCATTTTTGCCCTTACTGGATTCCCCTCAATGTATCTCCCGCATTTTATTAAGTATTCATCCCGAGCAACAATTAAACTTTTGTATCTACCTTGCCATAAATGTCCCCAATACTTGTAGCGCTTGCGATAATAATAGAAATAAGCTAAATTTAGTTGTTTCATTAACTTGCTGAGAATAGTTTTCTGACTGGTTTCAATGAGCAAATGCACATGGTTGGGCATCAGACAGTAATGGTATAACTGGAATTTATGTTCTTCTTTGTATAATTTTAAATAGTAAAGGTATCTTCTGTAGTCCTCTTCGTTGTGGAATACCTTCTGCCGATTGTTACCTCGGGTAAGAATGTGTAAGACACCTTGTTCAGGTAATAATCTAAAAATTCTCGGCATTAGAATAAGATTTTATCTTTTTCTTTACTTTTTGTCAATAAATAGAAGCGTCCCCTTTTTCTTAGCGGAGGTGGGATTTGAACCCACGACCCACAGCTTATGAAGCTGCTGCTCTACCAAGCTGAGCTACTCCGCCTTATAAATGGTGCGGGGCTGACCCCTGAGCTACCCTGGCTTAAAGGTAAAAGGTGCGGGGCTGACCAATCTGAGCTATCCCACCAACTTCGTACTCAATAGGGAAACAAATCCTCTTATTGCGTTTGTTCAATGTTACCCCTTTAAGAAGTATTAATATTTTAGCAAAAATTGAATAAAAAAACAAGATCCTGAATTAACTGAAGGATTGAAAGTAGAGGTCAAATTCCAAGGAAAGAACAAATTTTGGAGAAGTCTACATATTGGTCAAAAAGTTTATTCGCCTGTGATACTTTTTTTTCAGTTCTTACCGGTAATTTACCAACTAACTGATCAATTTTTTCTACAGTGGTTAAAGTATCTCCTTTCACTAAAATTACAGGAACATTTTTACTTTTTGCTTTATTCAGCACTTCCTGACTTGGATGGAGATTGCCGGTTAAAATCAAGCAAACTGTCGGTGTATCTAATGCGGCAAGTTGGATATCACTACGGTCACCACCGGTAATCATCGCTTTATCCGTGGTCATTTGGAAATATTTCATTGCACTTTCTACAGTCATCGCCCCAACCAGAAAATGTTCAATCAGTTCGTCAGTTTTATTTTGTGCAGTAAGAATTTCACCATTTAAATTTTCGGCTACTTCTCCCACTGTAACTGAGCCCAAAATTCGGTCATAAGGAATTGTCCCGAGAACATTTATTTTTTTACCAGTAAGATAAGGAACAGTCATATTCCGTACATAGTTCAATTTTTCTTGAGGAATAGCATTGATAATTAGTCCAATTAACCGTTCATTTAATCTTTCGGTAGCGGTAGAAATTTCATCAATTATATTTGCGGTATAACGAGTAATCAATAAAACTTTTGTATCCAGCATCTGTGCTACTCGTAAACCTGACAAACCAAGCGCACTACCAGTAGTTAAAAAGACACCCGCACCACCAATTAAAACTAAATCTTTACCCAAACTGATTTTTTGAAATGTTTCTTTGACTAACTGAACTAAATTTTGTAACTGTGTTTTCCCAGACATCGCATTGGTGATTACTTCACCAGTAAGAATAACCGGTGAAAGTAGTTTTTCATCTAAACCTAAATTAAGTATCCGGTTGAGATAAACCGCATCTTCATCAGTAATGAAATCTTTCACTTTTAGGGGAATTGTCCCTACCGGACGAAAATAACCTAACTTCAGTCCTTTCTCTTTCAACTTCAAACTTAAAGCCAAAGTTATCCACCCTTTCCCCGCATAAGCTTCGATAGAACCAATGTAAAGTGTTTTCATTTTACCTCCGTTTTCTTGTAGGAATCAAAAATATGTTATAATAAAATATTTCTAATGTCAAGATTTTTAAATATTTCAAACTTGCTTTTGTACAAAAATTTTGTTAAATTTAAATTATTGAAAAAACCTCAATAATCTCTGTAATCGGCAGTTGAAATCGCTGTAATCAAAACAGTTTTGGAGAAAAAAATGAAAGAAGTTTTCACTATGTGGAAGAATACAAAAATGATTGTCTTAACGGCAATTTGTGGTGCAATTTATGCTTCAGTACTTATCCCTTTCAAACCGATACCTTTAATTCCTGGATTTACCGAAATTCGTCCGGCATCAGTTTTACCAGTAATTTTTTCTTTATTTTTTGGTCCGGCGGGTGCCTGGGGTAGTGCTTTTGGTAATTTAATTGGCGATTTTTTTGGCACACTCGGGGTCGGTAGTATTTTCGGTTTTTTTGGTAACTTTCTTTATGGTTATCTTCCTTACAAAGCGTGGATATTCCTTTCTCCGCAAGCCGAACCGTTAATCAACCGTCCCGTGCTCTGGCTGAAATATATTCTTACGATTCTTATTGCAAGTCTCGGTTGCGCTATATTTATTTCTTGGGGTGTAGATTTAGTTGGGCTTTTCCCTTTTTCCGCTTTAGCGAATATAATTTTACTGAATAACTTTTTTGTCTCTTTAATTTTGGGACCACTCTTACTTTTTGCTCTTTATCCAAGATTTAAGAAATGGAATCTGCTTTATCAAGCGACCGTAAAAAAAGAAAAAACTTTCCTGAAAAATTTTGCTTTTGTTTTCTTACTGATTGGTTGTTTCGGTAGTTTACTCGTTGGTAATCTTACTTCTTTAGGACATTTTGCTGGTAAGGTTGGAATAAATTTACTTCCGCTAATTTTTTTCCTTATTTTAGGAACAATTCTCCTTTGAAATTACGAATTTGGCGAATGATAGCGAATAATCCAAATATTAAAATAGTATGTCTCCATTTTTCATTCGTTAAATTCGTTTTTATTCGGAAAGTTCGGCAATGTCTGTTTTAGAAATAAAAGATTTAAGTTTTATTTACCAAAATTCTCGCGAGCCAGCACTAAAAAAAATAAATTTTTCTATTGAAGAAAATAATTTTATTATCCTAATGGGTAAAAGTGGTGCGGGTAAGTCAACCTTAGCCAAGTGTCTTACCGGAGTTATCCCCCAATTCCAGAAAGGAGATTATTCCGGGAAAATAGAAATCTACGGTAAAGAAGTAAAAAACACACCAGTTCACGAAATTGCCCAAGAAATCGGTCTCCTTTTGCAAGATTTTGAAGTGCAACTTTTTTCTACAAATGTCACTTTAGAAATCGCTTTCGGATTAGAAAACTTTGCTTTGCTACCAGAAGAGATAGAAAAACATATCACCGAGATATTAGATATTGTTGGATTAACCGATTATGCCACTCGTGACCCTTTAACTCTTTCCGGTGGAGAAAAACAAAGACTTGCCTTAGCCTCAGTTCTTGCTCTGAAACCAAAAATACTTATTCTTGATGAACCAACCACTGACCTTGACCCATTAACCAAAAAGGAAATTTTCCGTTTACTTCGGAATTTGAGTGAAGAGGGACTAACCATCATTGTGATTGAACATGAAAGTGAAGAAATTCTTGCTGCGGAACAAGTGGTTATCTTAAATAAAGGAGAAATTGTTTTTCTCAACAAACCAGAACATCTCGTTACTCAACCGGAATTTCTGTTATCAAATGGCGTTCGCCCACCAGCAATCTTTGAACTACTGCAGAAATTGAACCTTCTTCTGCTTCCAAAACTGCCAAAGAATACTGATGAGACTTACGATCTGCTGGTTACTAATGGCTACCATCTTTCCGAAGAAAAATATGCTCAAATTCTGAAAAAAGAAAAAAAAGAAAAAAATGTTCTTTTTGAAGTAAAAAATTTAGAGTTTGCCTATTCCCCGGAAAAACAAATTTTAAAAGGACTTAACCTTGAAATTTATGAAAATGAATTTTTAGGTATTATCGGGATAAATGGTTCAGGAAAAACGACTTTAATCAAACATTTCAATCGTCTTTTAGAACCAACAAAGGGTGAAATTTTTTATCAAAATAAGAATCTTAAAAATTATAAAATTGCTCAACTGGCTAAAGATATTGGTTATGTTTTTCAAAATCCGGATAACCAAATTTTTGCCTCTACAGTAAAAGAAGAAATCGCTTTCGGTTTAAGAAATTTAGGTTTGCAAGAAATTGAACAGAGAGTAAAAGAGGTATTAAGAACCGTCAATTTAGAAGGTTATGAAGAGAAAGACCCGTTTATTTTAACTAAAGGTGAAAAGAAAAGATTAGCCGTCGCTTCCGTTTTGGTTACGCAACCGAAAATAATTATTCTTGATGAACCGACTACCGGGTTGGATTATCTGGAGTTGAAAAGTTTGATGAATCTTCTTCAGGAACTTCACCAGAAAGGACATACCATAATTATGGTTACCCATACGATGTGGCTCGTTGCTGAATGTGCAAAAAGAGTAGTCATACTTAAAGAAGGAGAAATTGTCTTTAGCGGTATGGTGCGTGAACTTTTTGCAAAGAAGGAGATAGAAATCTGGGGACTTTCTCTGCCACCGTTGATTGAACTAAGCCAAAAATTTGGTAAAACTTTACTTTCGGTAGACGAGTTCCTTTTTTGTTTAGAACACATATAAATTCTGATTACACAGATTAAAAAATTCAGATTACACAGATAAAACACAACCGACAAAATCGGTGTAATCTTTTCTGAAATCTGTGTAATCAAAAATACGATGTCAATTTATTTGTATCTGGAAAGAAACACCTTTGTTCACCGTTTACATCCAATTACAAAAATATTTTCTTTAATTTTATTTTTTATTCTTTTCCTTTCCTTTTTTACACCTCTACCAATAATTCTGATTTTATTTTTTCTTCTCGGAGTAGGTATCCTTGCCCGTTCTCTGGTTAATTTGAAAAAAATTTGGAAATTGATGCTTATTTTAGGTATCTTTACTCTTCTTCTCTGGACAGTTTTTTCTTCAGAAAAAGATTTCTTTGCCCGTGTAAACTATGCTTTAGCAATGGCCTTGCGATTAAATGGACTAATTTTTTCTGGACTGATTTTTCTTTCAGTTACTCGGATTGAAGAGTTCACTTATGGACTGAACAAACTTGGTTTGCCATTCAAGGTAAGTTTTGCTTTGACCCTTGCTTTCCGTCTGGTGCCGACTTTTATTCTTTCAGCACAGACAACCATTCAAGCACAGAAATCACGTGGACTTGATTTAGAAACCGGTAATCTTATTCAACGGATAAAAAAATTCATTCCTTTATTCATACCAATTTTAGCCACCAGTTTAAGGAATGCTGAACTTTTAGCCATTGCTTTAGAATGTAAAGGATTTGGAATAAAAAAGAAAAGAACTTCTTATCTGGACTGCAAATTTGGCAGGAATGACTTTCTTACTCTCCTAACAATTTCCCTTCTCTATATTTTTCTTTTGAAGATTTTCTAAATAACCTGAAAAAGTCAAGGTTCCGAGTGACGTATTGGAACAAATAGACTTTTCGCGCTTACCCTTCGGAATTTTGGGGTTCCTCTCTGAACGACATCCCGATAGGTCATGGTCTACCGAAAAGTTTTTGATGCCTCTTGATTTTGGTCAAAAAATTATAAAGTGAAGAGAGGGTTCCCAAAACTCATTTTTTCTTTATTTTTGTGGTTGGATAATTACTTTAATTGAATCTTTTGCCTTTGCTACAAGTTGGAAACCAATTCCCGCCTGAGCAAGAGGTAATCGGTGGGTAATCATTTCTGCTACTTTGATTTTGTGCTGATGAATCAATTCTAATACTTCTAAATGGTCAGTGGGACTACCTGCGTAAGAGGAAGTAAGCGTTATCTCATTACGCCAGAAAAGGTCGTTTATTGATAAGGGAACCGTCACCCCTTTATCGGTTGCCGCAAAAAAAAGAACTGTCCCCCCACGCTCTACTGATTGTAATGCCTGATTAAGCGCTGTCTTTGCCCCGGTGCAGACAATCACTAAATCGGCAAGTAGGTTATCATTTCCACCTGAGGTGGATCCGCCTTTGGCGGAAACTTCGCGTAAAATTTTTGGCACATCTTCGTCTGCTTTAATTACTACATCTGCACCGAATTTTTTTGCCATCTTTAAACGATAATCATTAACATCCGTAGCGATAATCCGTTTTGCTCCTAAATAACGAGCAAGTTGTATATGCAATAATCCCGAAATACCACTCCCCAAAACAAGCACACTCTTGAGATGATTATCTCTCCCCGCACTCATTCCTACTAATCTTTGTCCACGAACTACACAGGCAAGCGGTTCAATAAATGTCCCTTCTTCAAAAGATACTTCCTTGGGTAAAATAAATACTCCACCCTTTTCAATATTGATTTTCGGCACACGAATATATTCAGCAAAACCACCCGGGTCAAAATTTGTCTTCCTTAAAGTTTCACAAACCGTCTCGTGTCCACTTAAACAATAATGACAACTCCCACAAGGAACATGATGAGCAACCGCTACACGGTCACCAACTCTGTAACCCGTCACACCATCCCCGGTCTCTGTGATTACACCGCTGACCTCATGACCAAGCACAAGAGGGACACGGTTAATCCGATACCACTCCAAAACATCCGTCCCGCAGATACCACTTGCTTCCACCCGCACTAAAATTTCTCCCGCACCAATCTTTGGCACCGGCATTTCTTCTATACGCACATCCCGATTAGAATAATACATCGCTACCCGCATAGTTTATTTCTCTTGCCAATTTTCTACAACTTTTTCAATTTCGTTTAAAAAATCTTCTGCATCTTTCAAAATTTTCGCCGCTTCTTTTTCATCAACGGATGCAAAATCTTCATAATCACCTTCCAATCTCGTGTCAAAAGCTTCATGATACTTTTTAGAAGATTCTTTGCTTACTATTCCGGTCTTAACAAATTCTTTATTAAAAAGACTAATTACACCTGAATGTTTTGATGAACCTAACCCACGCAAGGCAAGCAAAGACGAAGCAGCGTAAAACATCGTATAATAAGCACGGTTAACCGTTCCCTTAAACGAACCTTTCTCGTAGAGTAATCTTGCTTCTTCTAAAGATTCTTTTGCTCGTTCAATCCGATACTTAGATAATGAAAATTTATCGTAATTCATAGAGCCACCGCCTCTCTATTCACCTGCATTAAAAAAGGTAAAAGAAGTTGTTTTTGATATTCCTCTTCATCGTAGACAATTGCAGTAAGGACAACTTCTTGTTCCAAACTTATTTCCCAGGTGACTTCCCGAATTTTTCTTTTTTCATCGGGAAGAAGTCCTTTTATTACCACCAAAGTATCAATATCCGAGAACTCTTCATCCTCTCCTCTTGCTTTGGAACCAAAAAGGACAACTCGGCTTAATCTTTCACCGAACATTTTTTTAAGTGCATTCTTAAAATTTTCTAAAGCAACTCTATCTTTTTCTTCCATACTTGTCCACTAATTACACAGATTTTTAACTAATGATTACACCGATTGCAAATGTAAAAACCATCTGTGTAATCTCTTTTTTTAATCTGCGTAATCAAGTATCGGATTCGGTTTCCGATACAACAAAATTATCAACACCCCAAGCGTGACATTTCGGACACCCAACCGGTTCACCAATTTCCGCATCTCCAACCGCTTTATCTTTCACCCATTTGGGAACATCGCTAATATATTCCGGTTCCTCTTCGTTGGAAGCTACGCAATAACCACAATCACTGAATTCAAAAATAAGTTCTTCTCCAGAATAACCACAATTTTTACATTTGTATTTTTTCATAAAAACCTCCGTTTTTTACTTTTTCTTTGCGGTTTTATATTAAACAACCTCTTCCTTTCGTCCGGAGTTACTACCACAAAAAAATTTTACCAAATTTCTCAGATAAATTCAAGTAATTGAAACAAAAAACCACTGACATGTTCTTAACATCGGTGGTTGGAGAAGTTTACCTTTTATACATTTGCATAAAATTTTTGAAAATGGTATAATATAAATTATGCAAATAGATACAAATTTGATTGAAAAATCTTTTAATTTAAAACCCCGAGAGGAATGGTCATTCCATAATATTGGGAGAGTGGAAACAAATGCAGTTACACATGGTTATCATCGCTATCCGGCAAAATTTATTCCACATATAGTCAGAAGGTTAATTACTGACTATACATCACAAGGGGACTTGGTTTGTGACCCCTTCGGTGGCTGTGGTACAACGCTTGTTGAAGCAAAAAGATTGGGCAGAAAGAGCATTGGAGTAGATATAAATCCAATTGCCAAACTCATTACACAAGCAAAGATAACTCCAATTAAGCCGAAGACTCTGCAAAATTATAAAGAAAAGTTCTTGCTTATTTACAAAAATGTACGAACCGTTTCCTTCGAACATCATCCAAAACTTAATTATTGGTTTGACGAACAATCCCTAAAGGAGCTAAATAGAATTTATTTTGCCATTAAAGAAATTAACAATCACAATGTAAAACGGTTTTTCCTTTGTGCTTTTTCGCATAATCTCAAGAATTGTTCACGCTGGTTAATGAAAAGCATTAAGCCGACATTAGACAAAAACAAAATTATACCTAATCCTTTAGAATCTTTTCTTCGTCATCTTAATTTAATGATAAATAAAAACAAAATGTTTTATGAGGAATTACTTAAATCCGGAAATATAAATATTTCAGCAAAAATGTATAGAAGAGATTCGAGAAAAAAATTACAAATTCAATCAGATTCTGCAGATCTTGTTATTACATCGCCGCCCTATGTTACCTCCTATGAATATGCAGATTTGCATCAACTATCTTTACTCTGGTTTGGAGATGACCCTGAACATTTCAAAAAATGGCATAGATTTAGCAATGAATTCAACGATTTTAGGAAAAACTTCATAGGGACAAGTTATAAAAAAGAAAAAAGTGGAAATTTTAATAGCCAACTCGCAGAGGACATAGTGAAAAAACTTTACTGTGTCAAGAGAGGGGTAGCGGTAAGTGTTGCAAATTATTTTTTGGACATGAAAAAAGCATTTAAAGAAATATACCGAATATTAAATCCCGGGGGTAAAGTTTGTGTTATAATTGGAAATACTAATCTGCGTGGTGTAGAAATTCTTAATGCTCAAGTTGTTACAGAACAGATGCACTCATTAGGTTTCAAAAAAGTGGATTTTATAAAGAGGGAAGTACCAAATAAAATGATTACTCCTTGGCGAGATTCTCGGAATGGAAAATTTACAAGCCTAAGTAACCCATCTAAGAAGCGCGCATATGAATATGAATATATTGTCATTATGGAGAAATAAAATAGAACTTAACTATTGTTGTTCCAATTTTTCTTCTTATTTTTTAGTTTTTTATTCCTCTAAATTTTCTGATATTCTTTGAGTAAAAGATAGATCAAGAATGAATTTACTAATTGCTTTCATAGCAGATGGGATTATCCATTCTCTTTCTTCTGGTTTATTCTTCATTTCGAAAAATATTGCGAGAGCATATAAATAAATACTTGCAAAATATCGCTTTTGAATAATTGTTACCATATCTCCAGAATCAAACTTAGGATTTCTTTTTGAAAAATCTGTTAAAATATCGGGGTCTTTATTTATATAGACAGTGATATTTTCTTGATCTTGTTCAACTTTTGCAATATCTTGTCCTGTCCAATCAAATTTAGGCCAATCGACCCGAGGAACGTATTCCCGTTTAGGTAATTTTAATGCTAATGTCGTGGGTTTGCGTGATTTGCCTGATGGGCTAACTTTTGGTTCTTCGAATTCTCCAATAATAATCTGTAATTTAATCTTTAAAGAATCTTGCCCCGGTCGAGTAAGTTCAAAGGTAATCGATGCTGTATCGTTGGGTTTCGTATTCTTTGTTGGATCAATTCTAATAGGTATAACACCGTCTCTAAGAGAATATTGGCTGATTTGAACAATTGGAGATGGAGTCCACTTTAATTCACCTCGGTCTCTTTCTCGAGTAAGATAATCATTTACAGCATCAGTTTTTATTCTAACGCGACCATAGCGATTGTACGGAATCTCTTTTGTATTCTCCCCTATAATCTCAAATATGGTGGGAATATATTCCCCAACGTATTCTTTCTTGGGACCCTCAGGTTTTCCTGTTGGTATTTCTTCACCGGTTTTTAACAGTGAGGTCAAAAATGGGTTGTCTTTTACTAATCTTCCAATATATTGTGATAAATCTTTATCCTCAGGTTGTGCGTGTTCTAATTTCCTTTTTTTATATTCTTCGTTAAGTTCCTTTAATGTTTCATCACCTTTAATTGAATTTGTCAATCTTTGACGAAATACCTCTTTTTCAGGAAGATCAATTAAACTCGTTCGGGCTGTATTAAAAAGTTTATTTGCCCAATAGCCGGCGTCAGAAAGATCGATATGAATGATAAGATAAGGTGCCAGATCTGGAAGGAGACAATCGGTCTTTAAAAAAGAAATTGTTTCAAAATGTTGGACTTGACCATTAACCGTTAAAAAAACTTTTTCTGTTTGTTTTTTATATGAAGTCCCTTCTTCACTCTCGTCATTAAGGACAAGAATTTCAATAGTTCTTAGTCCAAAAACACCTAATTCTGCTTTCAGCGTTAGAAATCCACGGATTATTTTCTCGTTTTTTAATTGTTTTTTAATTAGTTTCCAAAAACCATAAATTCTTGTCTTATCATTTTTTCCTTTTTCCCATCTTGGTAATTGAGTACGCTGTTCTTGAAGTAGAATTGGAAGCGGCATTGCAAAATATTTTTTATTTATTTCTCGCGCGAGTTCACCTTCTCTTTGACCGGTTATAAAAAATTGTGGATTTTTCATGGCATAGCTATACATCTTAATGTAACTTCCCTCTTCAAAAATATCATCATCAGGCAAAATTTTCAGTGGTTCATAAGGAAAACTTGGAACTTCAAGTCCATTATGAGTTTCAATAGTGCAATATTCATACCATTCAGCCCGATATCCCTGTTCGTAACGTTCCCTAACCAGTGTAAACCCCCAATAATCAGCCTTATTATTATTCCCCGCCACTTTTCTGGAGAGTATCAATTGATAACCGTTGCCGCAGAATTTTAAAGCAGCCGCACCACCCTGGTTATAAATTCCATGAGCAAATTTTATTTTAATTTTATTTGATTCACCCAGAGAAAGAAATGTTTTTGGAAAGTCTTTGGGATATTGTCCTTCTCCGAAATCAATAACGGAGATAGTCGGCCGTTCCGTTGTTCCTTCAGCAATAACTCGAACTGTTTTGTCCGCAATATCTCTTATTTCTTTATCTGAAAGCTGAAAGTTTACAACATTATTACTGAAAAAAGTTAGAATTGCCTCACCCATATTTTGGGGAGCCTGGTCAGAACTTGGGTCTATATTATTCTCCCAACATTTTTTAATCAAAACTGCATCTATTCCATTAGTAATTTTTTCGACCAAGGCACCTATTGGATCTGGGGATTGAGCTTTAATAAAACCCGCATTATTATCTTTATCACCGTAAGAATGCCACTTACAATTTTTAAAAAATTCGTGAGTTTCTATGAGGTTAGTTACCTCTTCTTGGGTAGTGATTTGAAGAAGGGCTAAAAGAATTTTTTTATTCTGCTCATAATTCATAGAACCCCCTCCTTTTAGACCTAAGTTATCCAACTAATTTTTATCTCATTTTCTAAAACTTTAAATTCTTTGTCGCCGGTGATAACTTCTCCTTTACGAAGTTTGGCTAAAGCAGCCGCAAAACAATCAGCATAAGGTAGTTTTTTTGTAGCTTTGTATAAAACAGCTTGTTTAGTTATCGCTAAATCAACTGGCACAAATTCAATGGGAAATGTCTCAATAGCGCGTTGAATCTTCTCTGCCTCCTCAATCCCATAATCCCTTATTAAAACATAAAAGACCTCGCCCCAATTTATCGTAAGCATAAGCAGATGCTGACCGCTTTCTGCGGCCTTGACAAATAACTCCTTTATTTTTTCATAGCCAGATTCTTTTTCTAAATAAACCATTAAAGCACAGGCATCTAAGACTTTAACCATTTTTTATCTTCTAATTCCTTTTCTTTTGTTCTTTCTTCAAGGATGGACTTAGTCAATTTCCCTTTTGTAGGTAGTATCCCTGCCATCTTTTCAAAATATTCGCCGGTTAGGGGCTGAAGGATAATCTGGTCTCCCTTTTCTATTATGCAAAGTTTTGTTCCTCTTTTTATATGATGCTTCTGGCGAATCTTAGAAGGTATAACAATTTGTCCTTTTGTGGTTACAACCATCGTAGTCATAGTTTTTTACCCCCTTGTCAATATAAGTATAACATATATTTATAAGTATGTCAAAAGTTTTTTTTCTTACTTTTTATGGTAGTAGGACTTTATAAGGTTGGGGCTGCTTCATTAGAAACATCCGCCTTCCCATATAGATTAAATTAAAAATGTATTTTGGACTGGATTATTTTATTGATTCCTTTTTGAAAATTTCAGTTGCTTCTTTGACCGTGGCTTTCCTTCGGTAAAACGCAGACGGAGGGTTTTAGTCATTTTGTAAAATTGTTATGCTTTTCCTTGGTAGATAACTTTGCCTGTTTTTTTGATTTCACTTAAAAAATCTAAAGGTGTAATCTTTCTATACTCACCAGGAGTAAAACCTAACGCCTCAATTGCGGTTGCTTTTGCTTGCCAAGCATATTTACCCAGCATTACTAATCGGTCAAAATAATCTACACCTTCAAAGTCATTAGAGATTATCGCCAGGTCAATATCGCTCCATTTTTTTCGTTTGTTCTTAACATAAGAACCGAAAAGAATTACTTTCTCAATAGAGATGTTTTTTTTCAATTCTTCAATGAATTGTTTAACTATTTTGGGAACTTGAATTGTTTGAGTAGCCAAGTGTATATCTCCTTTGTTTGTGAATAAATTTCTTCCGTCTTCTTATAAGTAGAAATATCTACTGCCTTTTTGTAAGTTGGATAACGAGTAGCAATATAATATTTGTCAATTTTGATAATGTTTTCTAAAAGATTTTTTGGTGGCTCTAACTCCAAGAGTTGACATAATCTTTCCAACTTGTGTATATAAGGCGGAATTTGTTCTTTCTTTTTAACATAACCTGCTTTTAAACATTTCTCCAAGGCCTGTTGACAAATGAAAGCACACCAAGTATATCTATGTGCCTCAAGCATTACTCTTGCTGAGGTTAAATCTTCTTTCGCTTTATCTAACCAAAATTTTATTGTTTTTTCTATATTTTTCTGCATCGTCTTATATTTTACTTATTTTTTTCCACTTCTCAAATTATTAAAAATTTCATTTGCTTCTTTGACGGTAGTTTTTTCGTGGACAATCGCACGCAGTGCTTTAATCATTTGAGTTTTCTTTTGACAAACAAAATTATCCGTTCCATTTTTTTCATTGCTCGCTGAAGTTCCTCTTTTGAGTATTCTTTTATTTCAGGCACAGGATATCTTGGTGGTATATAATAGACATTAAGAAAAATACATTCCTCTTTTAAAGAATCAAACTCTTTATTAATCTCTGAACACAACCTGAGAAGCAATGTTAAATCATGGATTTTTTCGAAATCTTTTTGCTGGTAAACGAGGTACCCTTTAAGATATTTCTCCACCGCTTGGTGACAATGAAAACAAGCTAATCCATAAGGACCATCCGCATTTAATCCTAATTTTGCATAGGCTATATCTTCGTCACCTTTATTAAACCACTCCTCAGCTAATTTTATATTTCTTTTCTTTGTCATATAACACTTCCCCTTTCTCTAATATTTTCTTTATGAAGGAATCTCCTAAACCGAGGCGATTCTGAATTTCTTGAGGAGTGTAAACAAGCGGTTCAAAGGCAACTTCAGAGTGTAGGAGATTTACCAGCCGATATACCTCACGCATCCTTTCTAAAAATGGCCTATCCGTATGTTTTATAACTAAAAAATCAACATCGCTACTTGCTGTAGGTTCTCCCCAGACAAATGAACCGTAAAGCACAATTTTTTCTGGTTTGTATTTTTTCTTGAGCCATTCGGCTATTCTTTCAATTTCTTGGTGAATAGTTTTTTTATTCATTTCTTTCCCGATTTATTTTTCATATTGTTGAACAAGTCATTTGCTTCTTTGTTGGTGAGCTCGCCGAACCATTTCGTAGACGATGGCATGGAGTGCTTTAATCCTTGCTATCGGATACTCATTTCGCAGATGTTTCTACCCCCATCTCACCGGTAGCACCTTTCAAGGTGAACCTTAAATTTACTTTTTTAACCAAATTAAAGGGTCGGTAGGTCGTCCTCCCTCACGGAGTTCAAAATATAAAGGTTCATCAGTAAGATTAGCAATCGGTTCACCTAAGGTTACTTCTTTACCTTCTTTGACTAAAATTTCACCCAGTAAACCATAAACGCTGTAGAATCCTCCCTCATGGTCAATAATAATTGTCTTCCCGTAAGTCTGAAATTCCGCCGTATAAACGACTCTCCCTTGTGCGATGGCATTTACTTTTTTCTCATTTTGGGGACGAATTTTTATCCCGTTATTCACAATATAGGTATTAAATTCTTGATGTCTCTGCCGACCGAATTTTACTACCACTTCACCTTCTACTGGCCAGGGTAAATATCCTTTTTTTGCGGCAAAGGCTTCTTTAGCTAAAATTGTTTGTTTTTTTGCTTCTTCAGTTTCTTTTTTCTTTTTTTCAAGATTAAAGATAAATTTTTCTAAATCAACAGATGCTTTCCTTAAATTCTCAATTTCCTCTTCCATTTTAATTCTTTCTTTTTCAATTTGAGCAAGGAGAATCTGTTCTTCTTTTTTTATATTTCTCTTTTCTTTTTCCTGAATTTGTTTTTTTTCTTTTTTTTGCTCTAATTCCTTTTTTTTCAAAAATAATGTCTTTTTTTCTTTTTCCAAATCTCGCTTCTTCATTTCCGTAGCCCGATAGAGATTTTCCTTTTGTCTGAGTAAAGCCAAAAGATAATAATCTTCTTTCGGCTGAGAATAAAATTTTTGCCAGAGATAAAAAAATTTTATTTCTTTTTTCAATGTCTCAGCTAAATTTGTCTTTTCTCTTTCAGTATCCCGACAAATTTTTTCCGTAAGTTGAATTTTTTTCTCAGTTTCCTTTTTTGCTTGTTCAAATTTTCTTAGTTCTCGATTCAAGAGGTAAATTTCTTTTTCCAGTTTTTTTATTTCTTGGCGATAGTTTTCCTCTTTGGTTTCACTTTTTTCTCTAACCTGTTCAAGTTTTTCAATCTCTTTATACAATTTTTGTATTTCACTTTGCTTATTTTTGATCTCCTGTTCGTATTCTTTTATCTCTTGGTCATAAGGATTAACTTCGGCTAAAGAAAGAGAAGAAAAAGTAAACAAAAGAACTAAAAATAGTAACTTATTCATTTTTGCTCACATAAAATATACTTAAGAATAAGGCAAAGATTGAGATAATAAATAAGAGAAAAATTATTTCCTTGAAATTAAAAAAAATAACTGTCTTCAAGAGATGTAATTTTATTCGGGAGAAAAGAAAAAGAAGCAGACCTGTTCCGGAAAGAGAAAAAAGAAGTTGTTGGAAATAAGTGGAGATTACTTTCTCTTTCACTGGAAACGAAAAAAGATAACCCGCAGTAAAGATTAGAAAAAGAAAAAGAAAACCAAAGAAAATAAAATTGAAAATGTTTAATACTTTGTAAAGTGTATCAAACTGAGAGTAACGGTTGAAAATTTCTTCATTAAAAATTACTTCCCCCACTCCTGAGAAAGAGGAAATAAGACTAACCAGTTCATTTATTTCTTTTTGTTCAAAACTTTGCGGGTAGACAGTAAACGATGCCGGAAGAGGATTTTCTTTAAGTAAAGTTATTCCTTCCTTGATGACAGGATTTTCTTGTAACTGTTTCAATGCTTCCCCTTTAGAAATATAAATTACTTCTTTTATTTTTTTTATCCCCCGTAAATTTTCACCTATCCGAGCAATTATCTCCGGGGGGAGACCTTCTTCAGGAAAAATTACCAGTTCAATTTTTTTTGCTAAATTTTCTCTTTCTTTACTTACATTCAAAAAGAAAAGAGAATAAAAAACAAGAAAGAAAAGGCAATAGAAATAAAGAACAATTTTTGCTAACTTTTGAAAAAGAAGTTTCATCAATTCTTCAGAACGGCTAAAGCTAATTTAGCTGTCCTTTCTGCTTTGCGGGCAAATTCCGGTATTTTTTCACTAATAATTTTATAGTATTTTTCTCTTTTTTGCCAGAGGTCAAAAATAGAATTTACCAAATTTTCACTTTTCAGATTAGCCAAAGGAAATGAAGGAAAAGCAAAAATTTCGGCAAGTATCATTATTTTCGGATCATCGCTTAAACCAAGCACAATTTTATTTTTCAAAAGACCAAGAATAAGACCGTGAAGACGCATACTGACAATCAAATCCAAGGTGGAGAAAAAATCAAGTAATTCATTCAAATTTCTCCAACGAAATAATTCAACTTTGTTTGAGGTGATTATCTCTTTTGTTAACTTTTTTATCCTTTCCGTTACTGGAAGGTCTTCTTTATCCTGAAAAGAAAGAAGAAATATTTCTGTACCAAATTTCTCTTGAATTGTATCAATCATTTCAACCAAAATTTTTTCTTCGTTTGGTTTTAGTTTTCGGAAAATGAAACCAATTCTTTTTAATTCTTTTCTTTCTTCACTTAAATTCCCTTCATCTTTATGCAAAGCAAAGACCGGGTCAGCAGTAACTTCTATATTTGGATGAGAAGCACCTATCTTCTGAAGAAAAAAATTTGAATTTTCATCACGAAGAGTAATACCGCTCATCCGCTTAAGAACAAAACCGGTAGAAAAGCGAAGAAATCGATTTTTTAAAGGTCCAATCCCCTGTGCATAAAGGAAAGTTTTTCTCCTAAAAAGTTGAGCAAGAAAAATTAACCCAAGATAATAAAATGAACTCCGGAAACTGGTAATATCTTGAAGCAATCCACCACCACCGGAAATGAATAAATCGGCTTTTTTTAGTTCTTTTAAGAAAGCACAGATATTTGTTCGTTTGATTGCTTTTACATTATATACATTTCGTGTAAATTCTGGCTCAGCTGAAAGCACAACTATCTCTAAGGAATTGTCCAATTTTCGTAAAGAATTGAGCATAGAAAAAAGAATCAGTTCATCACCAGTATTCCCAAAACCATAATAGCCGGAAATTAAAATTTTTGCCATCTCCTCAAAAAAACTTGATAACTTTTTACTAAGAGCAGACCAAAAAATGTTCCTAAAAAAATACCCACCAAAACACGATAAACTGAAACAAAAAATGGTGTATGTAAATGGATGAAAGTATTGATAATGGATACCTGCCCAATCAGTCCAAGAATAATCAAGGGACGGCTCACCAAAAAAAAGCCCAAAATCAATAAAGGATGTCCAAAAAGAAATTCTTTTATTCGGGGGCGAACCCAAAAGATATTCTCAAAAAACGAACGTAATCTATCTTCACCGGGAAGAAGGGATGAAGCACTTTCACCACTACGGATGAAGAACAAAATAAAAATTAAACTGATAATTAAGAAAATCAAAAACTGTCCAATACTTACTTTTTGCGAAAAAATATCTCGCCAGTTATCACGATAAAGATAAATTAAAGCAAGCAGAATTGGTAACACTAATGCTACTTTGGTACCACGAAATTCATCTAATTTTAGAAAGAACTCATTACCGCTCAGTAATGTGGAAATTAAAATACCCGCAGTTAAAGAAATGAAACAAAAAAGTAAAAAATTTACGATTACTTTTTTCGGTGGGAAAAAGAATTTCAACCCAAGAAAAGGAAAAAGACAAGCAATATATAGTGCTAAAAATTGACGAAGAAATTTTGTCTTCTCGGGGGGAAAATTTACTTGTGGGAAAGGATTAGATACTGCCAGTTCAAAATTTTCTTTTGCTAAATTTTTTTCTAACTGTGAGAAAAATGTATATTGCTCAGTAAAATAATCACTCTTACTGCTTAAATACACTCTCGGTAAAGGATAAAGGTAAAGAAGACGCACATTTCTTTCTTTGACTGCCCGGACTAAACGTCTAAGTAGTTTATCTTGCGCTATTCTCCAGGAGGCGGTTACTTCTTTCTGATATAAAGAATACTCTTGAGGTCCAAGATAATGTAATCTTACCAATGAAGAATTTAATTGCCTGAATTTTTTTAACTGAAAATGGTTAATAAACTCAGGGAGAGCAAATTTTATTTTCTCTTTGAAAAAACCTACCTGCGGAAAAGAAATATCCCGATTGCTTCCTTCTTTAAAAGTTATCCCGGAGATACTTCCTTGGAGGTCAGAAGAGAGTATTTCCTCTAAAGTAAAACTGGAAGTAAAATCTGCCTGCAAAAGCACTTTTAAACCATAATCTCTTGCTTGCTCGATTTTCTCTTTATTGTAACCAAAACGGAAATCAGTATAATTCAACCCGCTTGGTAAAGAAAGAAAAAAATATTCACCGCGCTTAAATATGGGTAAAGTACGATTTAACCTTTTTTCAAGAATATCTTTCATCCGGCTAAAAAGTAATCTATCGTTAAAGACCCAAGTTTCACCTTGCGGTAAAGCCGAAGGAGCAATTAAACCAAGAAGAATAAGTTTTTCTCTTTCTTCCTGCGGAAAAATATAAACTTTCTCTTTAATTTCAGCAAAAGTCTCCTCTTCTAACCCAAATGAAGAAATCCCATAATTACGTATTTTCAATAAAAATTCTTCCCAGGGATAATTTTCTTCTTGAGAGCGGATATAGAAACTTGACCAGTCTAAACAAATTTCTATTTCCCGATTAGAATTTTCTATTGAAAAACGTTTGCTCAAAATGAACAAAGAAAGAATTAAGGAAAGAAAAAGGAGTAAAAAAAATAATTTCTTCAAAAGGTGATTACCTCTTGAGGTGATTACCCTTTTTTCCCTTGGGCAAGTTGATAAAGTTTAAGATACTCACCTACTTGCTTATCCCAGGAAAAATCACTACTCATTGCATTCCGGATAATCTCTCTCCAAAGTTTTTCCTCCCCATATATTGATAATGCTTCCTTCACGGCAGTAACTAAGGCTTGATTTTTGTATTCACGGAAAACAAAACCATTCCCTTTCCCGGTTTTCCTGGAGAAAGGTTCTACTGTATCGGCTAAACCACCGGTACGATGAACAATTGGTATTGTTCCATAACGCATGGCAATCAGTTGGGTCAAACCACAAGGTTCAAATCTTGAAGGCATAAGGAAAAAATCGCATCCAGCATAAATCTGATGTGCTAAAAGATTATCAAATTTTATTTGGAGACCAATTTTTGCCGGATATTTTTTTGCCTCTGCTTTCAGTAAATCATGATAAATTTGGTCACCGAGACCAAGAATAACCAATTGCAAATTTTCTTTCATCAATGTCGGCATTGCTTCTACTAAAATATCTAATCCTTTCTGTGAATCAAGACGAGTAATCATACCGATTAGAGGAATATTTTCTTTTGTTTGTAGACCAACAATCTTCCCCAATCCTTGTTTACAAATTTTCTTTTTTTCTAAACTCTTCTTTGTATATCTTACGGAAATATATTTATCTTTCGCTGGGTCCCAGTCTTTGTAATCAATACCGTTAGTTATTCCATAAAGGTCAGCACTACGACTTTTCAAAATACCTTCTAACCCTCGTCCAAATTCGTTAGAGGATTGAATTTCTTGAGCATAAGTCGGACTAACTGTAGTAACAATATCACTATAAACAATTCCTGCTTTCAAAAAATTAATCTGGTCATAATATTCCAATTTCTCCGGTGTAAAATCAAGCCAACTGAACCCCGCTAAAGCAAGTGTTTCTTTTGGGAAAAGACCCTGATAAGCAATATTATGAATAGTAAGAATTGTTCTTGTTGAATGAAAAAATCCGTCAGTCCGATGTAAAGTTTTAAGATAAGCGGGAATGAGCCCAACCTGCCAGTCATGACAATGAATCACTTCCGGCTGGAAGGTAAGTGCCTTTACCCCTTCTAAACAAGCACGCGAAAAAAAGATAAATCTTTCCGCATTATCCGGATAATCACCTTGTGGTGTACGGTAAAGTTCATCCCGCTCAAAATACCTCTCATTTTCTACAAAATATACCGGTATCGTCCGCTCAAGGGTCGCCTGCCAGAGATTGGCAATCTCCATCCTTTCTCCAAGCGGAATAAGTAAACCTTTTACTACTGGTTCAAGACCAAATTTTTTAGAATCAATTTTTTTATACTTAGGAATGATGAGACGGACATCCTGTTTCCTTTTCTTTAAGAATTTCGGTAATGCACCAACAACATCGGCTAAACCACCTGTCTTTGCAAAAGGAACACTTTCCGGACTGGCAATCAGAATTTTCATTTTTTTTCCTCCTTTCATCTATATTTATAACTTGCAAACTTTTTTCGAACAATTTGAGGTAATTACCTCTTTCAATTTATTCCTGCAAGTTCTCCTTCATGTTTCACGCAAAAATTTTGCTGCTTCTTCCGGTGGTGTCGGATTAATATAAAACCCAGTTCCCCACTCAAAACCTGCCACTCTTACTAATTTGGGAATAATTTCAATATGCCAGTGAAAATGTGCAGTATGAGATTCTTTCACTGGTGAATTGTGAATTAACCAATTATAGGGTGGATTCTCCAAAACCAAACGCAGTTTTTCCAGAGTCACTTTCATTATCCGGCTCAAGTTTACCAGTTCATGTTTACTTGCATCTTCAAAACAAGAATCGTGGACTTTCGGTAAAACCCAGGTTTCAAAAGGGAAACGACTGGCAAATGGTTCAAAAGCAATAAAGTCATCATTCTCGGCAACAATGCGTGACTGACTGGCCATTTCTTGCTGGATAATATCACAGAAGACACATCTTTCTTTATACTCATAATATCCTCTTGCTCCGCGTACTTCTTCGGCAACACGCCGTGGAACAACTGGCAAAGCAATAAGTTGTGAATGGGGATGAGACAAAGATGCACCGGCCGCAAAACCGTAATTCTTAAAAATGAGAACATATTCAAAACGTGCATCTTTACGCAAGTCAAGTATACGGTCACGAAAAGCCCAAAAAATATCCTCGGCTTTATTATCTTCTAAATCGGGAATTTCTTTCCTATGTTCCGGTGTCTCAATAACTACTTCATGGGCACCAATACCATTCATTCGGTCATACATTCCTTCACCGCTACGGTTCAATACACCTTCAATCTGTAATGCCGGAAACTTATTCGGCACAACCCTTACCCACCAGCCCGCCCCATCTTTAGGTGAACCCGGTGTCCGATAAGCAATAATTTCCGGTGGAGTAAAGGATTCGTTCCCGGGACAGAAAGGACAAGGTTTACTTGGGTCTTCTTTTGGTTGTTCTTTGTAATTTGTTGGTCTTCTTCCCCGTTCAGTAGAAACAATTACCCAACGACCAATAATCGGGTCTCTTCTTAACTCTGGCATTTTTTACCTCCTCCTTTTAACCATCGGAGATATCCCCTGATATACACCAGAACGGTGTATACCCTACTGGCGTTCGCTTCCTCCAACATTTCGTCGGAGTCACTCACTACCACCCCTTAAGGAGTATTTTGTTTACTATCCCTTCCTTAAGAAGTATTATTATTAATAGGAGAGGACTCCCAATTTTCTATTCTAAGCGGTTGATACTTTTACACTTTCAACTTTTAACTTATGTCATTCCTACCTTTTTTAAGTAATTTATACTCTCTTTCACTTCTTCAACAGTTGAACGACGATGGGCTTCAATTGCTCTGATTATGGTTGAGTTTATATACTTAGATAAAATAGTAAAATCAATTTCTCCGGTTCCTGGGGCAAGATGGTCTTTGAAACCTCTTACATCATGTAAATGGATACCAATCATCTGTGAACTATATTCTTTAAGGTAGTCCTCGTGGCTACCTACTAGACCTAACTTTACCGAAATTCCCGCATGCCCGGTATCATGCCAGTAACCTAAACCACTACCAAAATTTTTTAAGAAAAGTCCTATCTCTTCAAAATTGGGTATCTCGTGATAAAAAAAACGATTTTCTAAACCAACTTTAATTCCCTTTTTTTCAGCATAATTAACTATTTCCTCAACTGCCTTTAAACTATTCTCTAAGTATATTTTTTTCTTTTCTTCTCGCTCCTTTTTTACTTTATCCAGGTAGTTCCAGTCAATTTTTTCCTTTCGGTTTTCCTCAGGATGGTGAGCCTTCGTCCCGAGCTCAGGCCGAGGGGTGAACCCCGCTCTTGCACGCAAGGGCGGGGTGAACCGAACCATTCGGGCGAATTGCGAAAAAAGTTCACCCTCGTTAAGTTCAATTTCTACTTCTCCCGCATGAATGATTACCGCCTGTGCATTCAGTTCAGTGACGTAGTTAATAGTTTTCTTGGTTAACTCAATTGCTATTTTTCTTTCTCCCTCGTCAAGTGAAGAGAACTGGTAAGCGCTGAGCAGATCTTTCCCAGGAGGAAGATATTCAAGTTTTGGACAAAAATTGTGTAAACTAACAATTTCAATTTTCCCATCACTTACATCTTTCTTTATTTCATCAATCATTTTCTTAGTAGTTTCTATATTCAACTCAAATGCGGAAAATCCTAATTCTAATCCCTGACGGATAATTTCTTTACCGTCTACATTTGCTTGGTTATTAATTAAAAAAGCGGTAGAGAGAGCAAGTTCATTCATTCACTTTTTCCTTTACTCTTCTGGTGTTCTTCAATTAGTTTTTGGATTACGAACTGTGGTGCTTCTTCATAATGAGATAAAGTCATTCGGAATTTACCACTACCTTTAGTCAAAGAACGCAAATCAGCTGCATATTTATACATTTCCGCAAAAGGTACCTGTACTTTGACATTTTGTTTTTTACCCTGTCTTTCCATCCCTAAAATTCTACCTCTTCGTGCATTCAAATCACCAACTACTGTCCCAAGATACTCTTCCGGAATAACTATTTCCACATTCATTATCGGCTCTAAAATTGTTGGTTGTGCTTGTTCTACACCTTTCTTCAAAGCCATTGCACCAGCAATCTTAAAAGCAATATCCGAAGAGTCAACCTCATGATATGAACCATCATAAAGAGTTATTTTTATATCCTTTACCGAATAACCAGCAATCACCCCTTCTTCCATCGCTTGTTTTACCCCTTTTTCAATTGAAGGGATATAGTTTTTTGGTATCCTCCCCTCACGGATTGCGTCAACAAATTCATATCCTTTGCCCCGTTCCTGCGGTTCAAGCCGTAACCAGCAATCACCATACTGTCCCCGCCCACCAGACTGACGTTTATATTTTCCTTGCACTTCAGCTTTACTCTTAATCGTCTCTTTATAAGGTATCCGTGGACGACTTAATTCCACTTCTACAGCGTATCTCTCTTTAATTCGTTCAACCATTACTTCTAACTGCACTGCACCCATCCCATAGACAACCGTTTCTTTAGTTTCCGGATTATAATGCCATTTAATTGTCGGATCTTCCTGGACAACTACGGCTAAAGCATTTGCCATTTTTTCTTCTTCGCCTTGTTTCTTCGGATAGATTGCTAAATCCATCACCGGTTCGGGAAAAACTATCGGGGGAATAACTTTTGGTTCTTTCTCTAAACAGAGAGTATCGTTAGTCAGGCTTTCTTTAAGTTTAATAACACAACCAATATCTCCTGCCGATAAAGAAGAAAGATCAACCCGTTTTTTACCCTGGAGAGAGCAAAGCTGACTGACTCGTTCGCGTGTCCGCCGAACCGAATCATAAACATCAATCCCCGAAGAAAGAATGCCGGAAAAAACTTTCACATAAGAAAGTTTACCCATATGCGGTTCAAGAGAAGTTTTAAAAATTAATCCACTTAAAGAATCAGTCCCACTAATTTTCGGTTCAGGAAAATAGTCAATAAGAAAATCAAGCAAAATCTGTGGACCGATATTTTTTACTGCTGAACCAGAAAAAATTGGGATAATTTTACCTTCGGAAATTGCTTTTTTTAGGGTAATCTTTATTTCCTCAGGAGCAATCTCTTTGCCTTCCAGATATTTTTCAATCAACTCTTCATTTTCACTGGCAATACTTTCAACAAGTTGCTTATGTTCCTTTTTCACAATTTCTACCAGTTCTTGCGGAATTTCGTCGAATTCAATTTTTTTATCTCTAAATTTAACTAATTTCTGATTTAGAACATCAACCAGACCCGAAAAATTTAACCCTTCCCCGTAGGGAAAATAGAACAATTGTGCTTTCTCAGTTAATCTTTCTTTTATTCCCTCCACCAAAGCCCAGAAATTAATCCCTTCCTTATCTAAGCAGTTAAGAAAAATTCCGCGGGCTAAATTTTTATTCTCGGTTTCTTCCCAGAACATTTCTCCGCTTCTCTCTAAACCCACGGAAGCATCAAGAACAAAAATTCCTCCTTCACTAACATTGAGCGCAGCAAGAAATTCACCAATAAAATCAGCATAGCCCGGCGTATCTAAAAGATTGATCTTCTTTTCTTTATATTCAATAAAACATAAACTCAGATACAATGAACCACCCCGTTTGATTTCCTCCCCAGTGAAATCCAAAACCGTATTCCCTTCTTCAATTTTACCCAGTCGGGTAGTTATTCCCGCATTATAAAATAATACCTCAGCAAGCGAAGTTTTACCACTCCTCCCACTACCAAAAAGAAAAATATTTCTTAAGTCATTCGTTAGGTAAGTTTTCATCCTTCAATCTCCTCCCTTCGGCCCGAGCTCAGGGCGAGGGCAGGATGACCCTGAACTTGCTGAAGGGTCATTGTTTTCCTCACTTTCCGGAGAGGTGATTACTTCATTGACTCTTTCTTCAGCAGGAATTACTTCTTCCGGAGCTTGCGACACAAATTCTTCTAAAGGTGGTAACTCAACTAAACTTTTTAATCCAAAATAGCGCAAGAATTTATCAGTTGTCCCATAAAGTAAAGGACGCCCAACCCCCTCTTTCCTTCCACAAACCCGAATAAGATTTTTTTCCAGAAGCGTCTCTAAAACTCCGGTCACCTCTACACCGCGTATTTCTTCAATTTCCGTCCGGCTGATCGGTTGCTTATAAGCAACAATAGATAAAGTTTCTAAAGCTGCCTGACTTAATTTCAAAGTTATCTTTCCCTGATATAATTTTTTCACCCAAGAAGCATAGCGCGCCCGTGTGGTCATCAAATAGCCACCAGCAATTTCTTTTATTTCCAAAGGAGAAGTAGAATACCGCTGAATAAGTCCAGCAATAATTCCTTTGACTATCTCTTTGTCCTCTTCCACAATTTCACTAATTCGTTCTACTTTTAATGGTTCGGAAGAAATAAAAAGTAAAGTCTCAATAATGTTCTTCACTTCTTCTCTTTCCATGTTCATTTGCCAAAAAATTATCTTTCTCCAGAGAATAAATTCTAATTTCCCCGAAATGTTCCTTCTGCCGCACAATAACCTGTTTTAAGCGCACTAACTCTAAAAGGGCTAAAAAAGTTACAATTAACGAAAACCGTCCTTCCTGCGGATTAAAAAGTTGCCGGAAAGCAAGATATTTTTTCCCTTTCAGAGATTCTAAGATATAACGAATTTTCTCTTCTAAAGGTATCTCCTCAGAAATAATTTCTTTAACTTCTTCCTTCGCTTCCTGCAGAACTTGCCGAAATGATTCTAAGAGGTCAAAAAGGCTCACTTCTAAAAGATATTCCTCTTCAGCAAATTGCGGTTCGGCGTGAGAAAAAATTTGTTGCTGTTCCAATTCACGGGATTCAAAAAATTTTGCTGCTTCCTTAAATTTTTGATATTCCAAAAGTTTAGCCACCAGTTCCGCACGTGGATCCTTTTCTTCCTCCTCACCTTCTATAGGTGCTTTGGGGAGAAGCATCCGTGCTTTAATTTGCATCAAGGTCGCCGCCATTACTAAAAATTCACCTATTGCTTCTAAATTAAGTATCTTCATCAATTCTACATATTCCAAATATTCAGCAGTGATCTGAGAAATGGGGATATCATAGATATCCAAATCATTTTTCTTGATTAAATATAATAATAAATCAAGCGGACCTTCAAAAATTTCTAATTTGACTGTATAGTCCATCTTTTATAAAGCGATTCAAACGGATAACTGCCATGATTCAGACAGATTTTCTCATCTGTTTGAATCAATTTTTTATCTCGTCTGCATCGTCTTATTAGAGATTCATTGCTTTGCGCACTTCCGCCATCGTTTCTTCAGCGATAATTTTTGCTTTTTCTTTCCCTTGCCGAAGAATATCGTTGATTAATTCCTTGTGCCATTGTTCACGTTTTTCCCGGTAAGGTCGTAAAAATTTATTCAAAATTTCTGCCAGCTCTTTTTTACAAGCAACACAACCAATTCTTCCTTCCTCACATTCAATTTTCCGCTTTTCCACAATCTCCGGTCTTAAAACTTCATAAAAAGCATAAACTACACAACCAGAAACTTGCGGATGTCCGGAGTCATTTATTCTTATCTTTTGCGGGTCAGTAAACATATTCATTACTTTCTCGCTAACTACTCCTTCAGCATCAGAAAGATAAATCGCATTATTATAAGATTTGGACATCTTTCGTCCATCAATTCCGGGTAAACGTGCTACTTTCGTAAGTAACGCTTCCGGCTCAGGTAATATTTTACCACTCGTGGTGCCCTTCGGTCCTGAAACCCTCAGGATAGAAGGAAACTCTCCTCTTGGTGAACCACCCGTGGTGAATCCCCCTCGCGGTGAACCATAAAAATTATTAAACCTTCGCGCAATTTCCCGGGTTAACTCCAAGTGCGGCAATTGGTCTTCACCAACCGGCACAAATTCTGCTTTGTAAATAAGAATATCGGCTGCCTGCAAAACCGGGTAACCCAAAAATCCATAAGTGGATAAATCTCTGTCTTTAACTTCCTGCAATTGTTCTTTATAAGTTGGGCACCGTTCCAACCAAGAAAGCGGAATAATCATTGAAAGTAGTAAATGTAATTCCGCATGTTCTTTAACTTCGGATTGACAAAAAAGAACACTTTTTTTCGGGTCAATTCCTGCCGCTAACCAGTCAAGAACCATCTCGTAAATATTTTCTTTTAACTCACTGGGGTCAGCATACTCAGAAGTTAAGGCATGCCAATCGGCAACCATATAGTAACATTCGTAATCATCTTGTAATTTTACCCAGTTTTCTAATGCACCAAATAAATGTCCAATATGCAACTTCCCAGAAGGACGCATCCCCGAAAGAATTCGTTTTTTCATCTTCTTGTCAAAAAAGATTCAAACAAGATAACAACTCTGATTCAAACTGATCTTTATCTGGATAAATCAGTTTTTTATCTGTCTGCATCGTTTTTCCTAAAAAGTAGTCAATAATAAACGGTGTAAAAAAACTACTACTGGCCAAAGAAGTAAACTGAGAAAACCACTATAGAAAAGAAAAATAATTATAATAAATCCATAAGGCTCAAGTAAATTATACCGGTAAGATAACTCTCTTGGTAAAAAACCAGATAATACCCGTGAACCATCAAGTGGTGGTATCGGAATAAGATTGAATATACCTAAAACTAAATTTATCAATACTGAAAAATTAGCCGCAAGCACTAAGGGATTATCTGTATACTTTAGGTAATTCCAAACGTTATAAGGAGACACCCGGAAGACTTTCAGGATGAACCAAAGAAGGGTTGCCGAAATAATCGCCAGAAAAAAATTTGCCCCCGGACCAGAAAAACCAACTTTAATCATATCCATTCTCGGATTATTAAATTTTAGTGGATTTATCGGTACTGGTTTTGCCCAAGCAAAAAGATAAGGCGAACCAGTCAAAATCAAAAGTAAAGGTAACAAAATTGAACCGAAAGGATCGAGATGGGGCAAGGGGTTAAGGGTTATCCTTCCCATTATTCTCGCTGTATCATCACCACATCTCTCGGCCATCCAACCGTGACAACACTCATGAACAACTATCGCAAAAAGTAAAATAAAAATCTGTATCAGTAAAGGTGGTGGAACCATATAAATTCAAATTCCCAAATTAAAAAATTGTAAAATTTTTAGTGCCAAGAGAAATATTTGTGAATAAATTTTATTTCCTCTTCTTTCTCTTTTTTTCTCGGTAGACCAACAGGCAGTTCGCCCAAAAGTTTATACTCAAAGATTTTACTTAATATTTTCTTGTAAATAGGACCCGGCAGATAACCCAACTTTTTCAAATCCTCACCACTAACTACTGGGCTTGCTTTCCTTTTTCTTTCTAAAAAAGTAGCGATTTTCTTTGTCCAACACGGATTACTTAACCCTAAGTAAACTAACCCTTCTTCTGGTAGTTTAGAAAAATAACTATAAATCTGCCTAAGAGAATTGGTTTTCTTCAGTGCTTTAAGAATAAATGGTAGATATTTTTTCGTCCCTAAAATTATTTTTTTTTCTTTGCGTGTCAAGACCATTCTTCTGGCAACCTCTTCGCTTTGCCTATAGTTTAGATTTTTAATCAATAAAAGTAAATTTACTAACCAATCATTTTCGCTTGTATCCGCAAACTTAATTTTTGCTATTTGTTCCCTACTCCAAGAAAGAGAAGGATGTAAAAAAGTCAGTACATTCCAGTTGGCAAGAAATCCGAGACAGCGAGCCACTTCTTTTTCTTTTAGAATCGTAATCATTTCTTCACGGAAACGCTCTCGGCTAATTGTAGAAAACGCATTCTTCTTTATTGCTTCCTTTAACCAAACTAAAGTTTTTTTTTCAATCTGAAAGTCATATCTTCCGGCAAAACGTGCCGCACGCAGTATCCTTGTTGGGTCATCAAGGAAACTTTGTCTATGGAGCACACGAATAAGTCCCTTTTTTAAATCATCTTCCCCACCTGTAGGGTCAACCAATTTACCAAAATTATTTGGACTTAAATCTATCGCTAAAGCATTAATTGTAAAATCACGACGATAAAGGTCATTTTGAATATCGCCCGGTGCTACTCCCGGTAATGCGCCAGGATAAGCATACTTCTCTTTACGGGAAAAAGCAAAATCTACCTGTAATTTAGGAAAAAAAATTGTTGCTGTTCCAAAATTCTGATAAATTTTGAATTTGAGGTAATCACCTCTGAGATAATTATCTCTTTTTTCTTTTTTTTGCCAAATCCAAAATAATTCCTTTGCTAAATTTATTGCGGTATCCTTTTTCGTCTCTCCTCTTGCAGAAACGACAATGTCCAAATCCTTGCTTACTTTTTTGAAAAAAAGATCACGCACTGGTCCACCAACCAAGTAAGCAGTTAAATTTTCTTTTTGTGCTATTTTTCCTATTTCTTTAAGGAGAGATAAATTTTCCTCTCCGAATATTTTTTTCATTAAGAAAGAAATTTTCATCTCAGTATTTCCCCAATTGATAAGTCAAAAATTTGTGGAAAGAAACATTGCCCACAGGAAGAAATCTTCACATCACAAAAATCCCGGAAAATTTGGAGAAGTCCTTGCTGTTTCTGTTCAGTTTCAATCGGGAATTGTCTAATTTTCTCAGCACCAAAAAGACGGTAAGCCATCAGTTGAGCAATCCGATTAGTATTTATTCTTTTCAAAGAATGATAAAAGAAATAAATTAACTTCTGGGTAGAAAAATCATTTTCCCGTAATGCATAAAGATAAGCTAAAGGAAAAACCGTATTCACTAAAATTGCTAAAACTCTTTCTTCGCCAATTAAAGCGTACACTTTTTTACTCTTTTCGGGAGAAAATTTAGTTCTCCGGGCAAAATATCCCTCCCCAGGTTGGAAAAAAAGTTTTTTTAGTTCATCTAATGAATTAGCCATTTTTATTTTCTTATAGCAGGAAGAAAAAAAACCTTCTTTCACTGTTTGCCAGTTATGGTTAAGAAAATGACTTAGCCCGGAAAGACGTCTTAAAGGAAAATTTGCCGGACGAACACCTTTATAAAGCCAACGGGTAGGAAGTAAAGGGAAAGGTAAAAAATTCTGACAATCTCTTAAGATTGTCCATAATTTTTCCAGATAAGTTTTCGTTTCGGGATCGGAGAGAGAAAAATATTTTTCTTCTGGTCCGCCTGTCGGCGAGACAGGTAAGAGTCCAGCAAGATAAAAGTAAAGAGTTTCCAAAAGATAGATTCTCTCTTCGGATGGAAAGTTTTCTCCATAATTTTTAATTTTTTCTAAAGGTAATAAACGGGCAAGAGTAAGCATCGGTTCACGGTTTGCTTTGTAACCCAAACCTTCCACTATTCCTTCATAAAGAAGTTGGTCTTCGGTGAACTCAGCCGAACCGTCGAAAGACGTGTCTCGTGGACGAAAAGTCCCGTGGGGACTTCGTCCCTTTACGGGAGACCTCGTCTCTTTACGAGATGAATGCGCTAAGCGCTGATTAAATCGTTCAACCTTCAATAGAAATCTTCCCGCACCTGCCCAGAGAAGTAGTTTCTCTATTAACGGGTAATTACGAGCCAAAATTTTCCCCCCACATTTACCCCTCTCCGAGTAACTACAAAAAGGATAATCTTCAATCTCTTCTTGGCTCGGTGAATAATTTTCTCTCAATGCTCCACGTAGTTCTACACGTTCAGCAAATTCACCATTTGCTTTCCGGGCAAATTTTTCTCCTTTGCAATCATTAAGAAAAAATATATGCAAAACTACTTGATTATACCTCTCATCACGATGATGCCGGTGTGTCTTCCAATCCGATGCCTTTAAATCTACTTCAACATCTCCAGAAATTATTTTCTCACCAAAACGTATCTCGGCACTTTTAAAATCCGGTCCTTCATCTAAATTCCATTCACCAGGTGAGAGAATACATATTTTTTTACCGTCAATTGTCTTTAACCCGCGGCGTTCAAATTTCTGTTCATACCAGATTATCCGTAAAATTTTTTCATTGATTGGTGAGGAAAACCCGCCATAATTTTTACCTTTCTCACGGACTAAAAGTAAACTTTTAGATATTTTTAAATAATGGTCAGTAAAATTTTCTTCTTCCGCTAAAACTAAAGGTTCAAAATAAAACATTCTAAGTTAATGATTACACGGATTTCTAAAAAGTGATTACACCGATTATTGACGATAATTTAATCTGTGTAATCTTGACTTTCAATCTGCGTAATCATAGAGTATATTTTTCTAAGATTTCTACTGGACATTTACATAGTTTCTTAAACTGTTCCGCATCTTTTCTTGACCCGGCAACACTACCATAATGCATCGGAATTGCTAATGCTGGATTAATTTTCTCTACTGCTTTTGCTGCCTCTTCCGCAGTCATCACATAAGTCCCGGAAACTGGTAAAAGAGCAATCTCACATTTAACTTTTTCCATTTCGGGAATGAAATCGGTATCCCCGGCATGATAATAGATTTTATTATTCAAATTAACCAGAAAACCAAGATAACCATTTGCTTTGGGATGGAAAGGTTTATTCAGATTGTAAGCCGGCAAAGTATTAATTTCAATTCCCTGAACAGTAATTTTTTCATTCGGTTTAACCGTAATTATCTCACCGCTTAACTTCGTTTTACATTGAGAAACCGTAACAATGACCGTATCCTTGGTTTGAATTTTTCTCACATCTTCCGGGGAACAATGGTCATAATGGTCATGAGTAATCAAAATAATGTTTGCCGATTCACTATCCTTTTTTATCTGCCAAGGGTCAATATAGACCACCCTCTCCCCAATGATTTCAAAAGCGGAATGCCCTAACCAAAACAAATTTTCTACCATTTCTTTCTACCCCCCCTAATCTAAAATTTCTATTTTCAAGTTTGGTTTTTTAAGTTTGACAAATTTTATTCCTGCCTCAGTGAAAAGTTTACGGAAAGATTTATCTGCATAACTGCCACAAGTAACATATCTTTTTATTTTTGCATTAGCCAGCATCTTTGCACAAAGAATACAAGGTGTATGCGTACAATAAACTATCCCGCCTTCAATATTCATCCCGTAAAGTCCCGCCTGGATAATTGCATTCTGCTCCGCATGAATCGCTCGACAGATTTCCTGCCTTGTTCCGGAAGGAATACTTAATTCTTCTCTTAAACAACCTAACTCCAAGCAATCCTTTGCTCCCGAAGGAGCACCATTATAACCGGTAGTAAGCACACGTTTATCCCGCACAATCACTGCACCGACATGGTGTCTACGACAAGTTGACCTTTCAGCAACTAAAAGAGCAAGTTTAAGAAAATATTTATCCCAAGAAGGACGTTTGATGTTATTCCGTTTAGTCGGTCTTGTCTGTTTGTCCGTTGGTCGGTTATTTATTTTTATTTCTTCTAAAAAACTGTCAATTTCCCAGTATAGTTCCCCAAGAGTTCCTTCATTGGTAATAACTCGGTCGGCTAATTTCATACACTTATTAATCTGTTGGGCAAATTTTTTTCCCAAATTTTCCTTTTTTTCGGCTTGCACAAATTCAGGAAAATTTTTTAGATCACCTAAACGTCCCCGTTTAAGTAAACGTTCGTAACGCAATCTTTCTGGTGCATCAATGCCTAAAATGATAACTTTCTTTTTATTTGCTATTTTTCGCAATTCTTTAATCTCTCCGGGATTTCTTATACTGTCAACCACTATATTTCCTTCAGGGTGAATCCCTTGTTGATGAATTTGCTGATCAACTTTTTTTACCAGAATTCCTTCACCATATTTCTTTCTTAACTGGTAACCAAAATTAATGAGTGTTTTTCTTGACTGGTCCAAACCAATCTTTTTTGCTTCTTCGCGCAGAACATCAGATAAAGAATAAACCTGGTAACCTTTGCTTTGTAAATATTTGGCTACCTCACCTTTACCACTGGCATTCGGACCGCTTAGACCAATAATCATCTTTAAAAAAATCCTCAGAAAGTATACTCTGGCTGGACAGAAAAAGCATCTTTGATTAACTCAATATTTTCGGGAGAGAGAGAAACTACATCAAAACGGATTAGCGGAGGAGACTTACCAAAATTTGTTTTTTTCAAATAATGAAGGGCAACACGGACAATTTGTTTCTGTTTATGATAAGTAACCGCTTCCTGAGGTAAACCGTAAGTTTTATTTTGACGAAATTTTATTTCAATAAAGACAATTGTATTCTTCTCTTGAGCAATGAAATCAATTTCACCAAGAGGACAACGATAATTTTTTTCTAAAATACGATAACCTTGCTGGCGAAGAAAATCCAAAGCAACCTTTTCACCATAAAAACCAATTTCACGAGGATTGTTTGAGGTAATCACCTCTTTCCTTTTTTTTCTCTTCAGTAACACTGGAATGTTCATCAACAACAGAGTTTTCCATAACACTTTTATCGGTTGTTTCCTTAAACATTTCGCTTTCTATCCGTGCTGCTCGCCCAACCGCTTTACGCAAATAATATAACTTTGCCCGTCTCACCCGCCCAGTTTTGACAATTTCTATTTTTTCGATTCGTGGGGAATATAATGGGAAACCACGCTCCACACCAATGCCAAAAGATACCTTCCGCACAGTAAAAGTTTTGGATAAGCCTTCCCCACGGTAACGAATGACCACACCTTCAAAAGGCTGGACTCGTACCACTGGTTCACCTTTTTTTTCTATCGGATTTTCAATAATCTTAAACCATACCTTTACTGTATCACCAACACGAAATTCGGCTAATGTTCGTTTAAATTCATTTTCTACCAAATTAACTAATTTTTCCATATTTTTCCCTTCGGGCTGAGCCCCTCAGGACTGAGGCCTTTAATTTTTCATAAATTCTTTTCTCTTCTTCCGTTAAGTGTATTTTGGCAAACAAATCCGGTCGCTTAAGGTAAGTATTCTTCATTGCTTGTTCTTTCCGCCAAAGCGAAATTTTCTTGTGATGCCCAGAAAAAAGAACCATAGGAACCCTTTTCCCTTGCCAAACCCGCGGACGGGTGTATTGAGGATAGTCCAAAAATTTCTCACTAAAAGATTCACTCCGTAATGATATTTTTTTCGCCACAACACCAGGAAGAAGACGAACAATACTATCAACTAAAACTAAAGCCGGTATTTCACCACCGGTTAAGATATAGTTGCCAATAGATATTTCTTCATCGACCAATGAATAAATCCGTTCATCTACACCTTCATAATGTCCACAAATAAAAATCAAATGCCTCTCTTTGGCTAATCTTTTTGCTTTTTCTTGCGTAAAAATTTCCCCTTGCGGTGAAAGAAGAATTATTCTTCCCTTTTTCCCCTTCGTTTCTTGCTCAATTACTTTTAAAGCACGCCAAATTGGTTCCGGTTTTAAAACCATCCCTGGACCACCACCATAAGGTCGGTCATCACAGGTCCGATGTTTACCAATACCAAAATCGCGTAAATTATGGATAAAAATTTTTACTTTCCCCTTTTCCACCGCTCTTTTGAGCATACTTTCATTCAAAGGACCAATAAACATATCCGGAAAAAGGGTAATTAGATCAATCCTTCGGTTTTGCCCTTCGGCTCCGCTCAGGGCGGTGAGTTTACCGAACCACTCAGGATGGTGAGTATACCGAACCATACGCAAACCTTTTTTCGAACATCACCCCCTCTAAATGAGACATCTCCCAATTAAGAGGAAATTCTATTCAATGATTTCTACACTAACACGCTTATTCTGTTTTGCGGAAGCAGCATTAACTATCGTCCGTATCGCTTTAATAATTCTTCCTTCCTTGCCAATAATTTTTCCCCGGTCAGTTTCCGCAACCTTGAGTTCAAGTATTTTCGTCCGTTCCCCTTCAACTTCTTTTATCTCCACCTGGCTGGGATAATCAACCAGTGCTTTCGCCATCGTAAGGAGCAGATCTTTCATTTTCTCATTTCACCTCCAAATCTCAAATCAAAAAAACAAGAGGTAAGCACCTCAACTCGACCATTCGCCGGAACTTTGCAAGTATTTATGGGAGTGAAGCCGGCTTTTCTTTTTTTCTCTTAATTCCTTGGGTTTCGTTACGCAGTAAATGTTTTTTCAAAAGATTATTCACTGTCTCCGAAGGTAATGCACCACGCGAAAACCAAAGTTTAACTTTCTCAGGATTAAACTTAAACTCTTTTGTCTTCGGATTGTAATGACCAAGTTTATCAATTACTGCACCGTTCCTTTTTTTCCTCTTCTCTACTACCACCAAGCGAAAAAAAGGATGTTTTGGACGACCAAAACGTTGAAATCTCAATCGAACAACCATTTTTCTTCCTCAATTTGCAAAAAATTTTTACTATTATATATTAAAAATATTGACTTAGTCAATATTTTTTAGTTGAATACCTTTTCTTAACTTATTTACCGCTTCACGAATATCCCCGCTACAAAAAATACTATTCCCGGCAACGAAAATATTTACTCCTGCAGAACTGCATTGTTGTGCAGTTTGGGGATTAATCCCACCGTCAACTTCTATCTCTAAATCATATTTTTTTTTCTCAAGAATTTTTTTTAACTTCTTTATTTTCGGTAAAACTTCGGGCATAAATTTCTGTCCGGAAAAACCCGGTTCAACACTCATTAAAAGAACTAAATCTAATTTTTTTAAATAGGGATATATCTGTTCAAGTTTTGTCTTTGGTTTAATAGCTAAACCAATTTTAACCCGCTCTGGAGAGGCTTTTCTCCTTTGACAAGAAGAAAGAATTTTTTCAATTTGTTGATCACTACAAACTTCATAATGGAAAGTGATATATCCAGCACCAGCAACAAGAAAAGGTTCAATAAATTTTAATGGATTTTCAACCATTAAATGAACATCGAAGGGTAAGTTTGTCCATTTTTTTAAAGATTCTAAAAGTAAAGGTCCAAAAGTAATATTCGGGACAAAATGTCCATCCATCACATCAAGATGAAGAAGGTCGGCACCGGCTAACTCAACCAATTTTACCTGTTTTCTTAAACAAGAAAAATCAGCACTTAAGAGCGAAGGAGCAATTTTATACTCGGGATGCTTTTTCTTCACTCAAGTAATCTCTCTTCAACAAGAATCTCATTACTAAATATTTTTAATTTTGCTTTTCCTTGAAGCGCTAAAGGTAAATCAACCTTTGTTCCCGGGGAATGTTTCTTTTCGTAAATCATCCGTTCACCGACATTGTCTTCAAGAAAAATGCGTATATTTTTTTCTTCGTCCGCTTGACTTACCTCATAATGCAACCAGTACAGTTTTTTTAGGACTTCCTTAATTTGTCCACTAACAACAAATTTTATTTCACTCCCTTTACTGATTACAGTATCCGGCGAGGGTATTTGTTTAAGGATTGTCCCTTTCGGTAAAGTCGAACTAATGTCTTCTTCCTGTTTGATTTTTAAATTATTTTCTTCTGTCCAGCGTAATGCTTCAGAAACATCTTTATTAAGAAAATCAGGCATTAAGAGTAGACCCGCAGGTGGTGTACCCAGAGAAAATACTAAGTTTACCAAACTCTCTTTACTTACTGCTGTACCCGCAGGAGGAAGCTGCCGGATTATTTTGCCTTTCTCTACCGTAAGACTGTAACTCTGAGAAATTTCACCTAAAGCTAACCCTACCCGGCGAAGAGTAACTTCCGCTGAACGTAAAGATTGCCCAGAAAGATCAGGAACAAAGATTATTTCACCGCCACGCGAAAGAATCACCCGAATATTTTTACCTTCCCTAACGGTTAAACCCGGTGAAGGCAACTGTTGAATAATTGTCCCCGGAGCAAATCTTCGATCATAACGGTCACTAATTTTCTGTAATCCTAAATTGAGTGGTCTCAAAAGCTCAACTGCTTCCTCAATTGGCCTACTAATGAGATTCGGTACAGTAACTGTCTTTTTCTGATGAACAACAATTTCTATTAATTGGAGAAAAAGAAAAATAATTACTCCTGCAAAAATAATTGAAGCAAGAAATAAGTCCCGTTTACCTCCGAATAATATTATTTTCATTTTTCGCTTAAGCAGGCGAATAACCAAACATTTCCTGAGCCAGTTTTTCTAAACGTTTTATTCTTTCTCTTATTGGGGGATGAGTGGAGAAAAGAGTTAAAATCCCACCCCCTCTTAAAGGATTGACAATAAAAAGATGCGCGGTGGTTGGGTTAGCACTAACCAATGGTATCCTCCGAGCATAAGCATCAAGTTTCTCTAAGGCACGGGCTAAGGAAAGCGGATTACCGGAAGTTTTCCCACCGTTTTGGTCTGCTTGGTATTCACGAGTACGCGAAATTGCCATCTGAATAATTATCGCCGCTAAGGGTGCCAAAATGGTCAAGAAAAGTAACCCGAAAGGATTACCGCCACCTTCACGGTCATCTCTACCTCTACCAGCAAAGATTGTGGCATACTGTGCCATCCGGGCAAGCATCATTATTGCCCCAGCAATTGTTGCCGCAATTGTGGCAATGAGAATATCACGGTTTTTAATATGGGCGAGTTCGTGGGCTAATACACCTTTCAGTTCTTCCCGGTCAAGCAGTTCAAGGATACCTTTGGTAACCGCTACACTGGCATGGCTTGGATTCCGACCAGTAGCAAAAGCATTCGGTGTCTCCATCGGAAGGAGATACACTTTCGGCATCGGTATCCCGGCTCGCCCAGTAAGTTCGTCCAACAAAGTATAAACTTCAGGCAATTGTTCTCGGGAAACTTGTCGCCCACCATACATCATCAGCACAATTTTGTCACTAAACCAGTAAGTAACAAAATTCATCACTAAAGCAAAAATAAAAGCGGTAATCAAACCCTGTCTCCCACCAACACTTTGTCCAATCAGTAAGAAAAGTAAAGTTAACCCTAACATTAAAAGAAATGTTTTAAATGTGTGTTTCATTTTAAACTTCACCTCCATTTTATTCTCAATGTCCCGATGGTACATCGGGACGATTGTGCTCCCCCGTAGAGAGCTATTGGCTCTTATACGGGGTCACTGTCCCCCTCTTAAGAGGTTATTCCAAGAAATGTTTTTACTGCTTGTTCAATTTCACCCAAGTCAACATTAGTATCTAAACACGGACCGTAGGGACGCCGGTTCAAGATACCCAATACTGGTAGTGGATATACTGCTTGGATACCGTCAGTAAGTTCGTGTTCACAGGCACAAGCAACGATTGCATTCGGTCTAAAATCAGAGACAAGACGCCGGGCTAAACGTCCACCAGTAGCAACATTTATTCTCAAATTATATTTTTCTCCGAGACGAACCAAGTCAGCAATTAAACATTTGCCACATTGGTGACAGTTAAGAATATTCTTAGTAATCTTATGGGGACAATCAGCAAACTGTAAACATTGTGGTAAAAGAATTAAAAGTTGTTCTGCTTTTTTTAAGATTATTTTTTTTGTCTTGACTAACTGGTTATTCAAATTAATAAAAAAAGAGGCATACTTCTCTTCTCTTTGCGGAAAAATTTTACTTAAGATAACGATAATTGGATAAAAAAAGTGCATCAATAGCCAATGTCTCAATCCCAAAAGATCACCCCAGGCAGTCACCAATTTTTAAGCGTGCACCCTGCCACCAATCCCATGCCGAAATTACCTTTTTCCCTTCTTCTTGAATTTTCTTTATGAGCAAGAAACTATTGAGGTGATTACCTCTTTTACATTTTACAATAAAACCATTATTTTTTTCAAGTCCAACAATTGTACCTGGTTCATAAGTTGATAAGTTAATAAGTTCAGAAGAAATGGGTTTGGCTTCAATAATTTTTAAACTTTTCACTTTATTCTTTTTAGTTTTCAGAGCGGTATAGACCCCAGGCCAAGGTTGTGTTCCGCGGATGAGATTATAGATTTGTTGGGCATCTTTAGTCCAGTCAATTCTGCCATCTTCTTTTTTTAAAGGTGGGGCATAACTTGGCTCACCTACTTGCGGTTCACCAATAAAAGGGTTTTCTTTAATTAGTTGAAGCGTTTCTCTAAGTGTTTCTATCCCCAAAGGGATTAATCTCTCCAGTAGAGTGTTAACTGTATCCGTATTTTTAATGGCAATTTTTTTTTGGCGAATAATTTTTCCACTATCCAATCCTTCATCAAGCCAGAAAATAGTTACTCCCGTTTCTTTCTCCCCATTAATTATTGCCCACTGTACCGGTGCTGCACCACGATATTTCGGTAAAAGTGAAAAATGAACATTGAGATAACCCAATTTCGCAATCTTAATTAAAGATAAAGGTAAAATTTTACCATAAGCAACTACGATACCTAAGTCGTAAGTCAATTTACTTAAGGAGTCAAGTAGTTCATTTATTTTTCGGGGTTGAAAAATGGATAATCTCTTCTCCTGAGCAAAAAGTTTTACTGGAGATAAGTGGAGTTGACTTCTTCCCCTACCTGCTGTTTTATCTACTTGGGTAACTACAGCAATTATCTCTTCCTTTTGATGAAGAAATTCCAAAAAAGGCACAGCAATTTCTGGTGTCCCAAAAAAAATAATCTTCATTCTAAAAAACGATGCAGACAAGATAAAAAATTGATTCAAACAGATGATTCTTGTCTGTGTGAATCTTGGATTTTATCTGCCTTAATCGGTGTTTTACGAATCTGTCGCCAGATTTTCCACCTTTTCCAGAAAGGTAAACGGTTAATAAAAACTTTTCCTTCCAGATGGTCAATTTCATGCTGAAAAACTTGTGCCGGTATCCCTTCCGCTTCCACAGTTAAAGGTTTTTCTTTTTCATCTATTCCACTTATTTTTACCCAACGGCTACGCCGAATTTTTAGATAAATACCCGGAAAAGATAGACATCCTTCTTCAATTACTTGTTTCCCACGCCGCGCAACAATCCTCGGATTAACTAAAACAAGAAAACGATTCCCTCCGCCTCGTAGAAGAATATCTTCTTTACGGGGTTTACTTTTTAAGTCTACAACTGCTATTCTCAAAGGCACACCAATCTGATTTGCTGCCAGACCAATACCTTTATTAGCGAGAAGGGTATCTTTCAAATCACGGATTAAAGTTTCAATTTCCTGGGTTACTTTTTCTACCGGTTTAGTCTTCTGATAAAGTAAAAAATCATTAAATTTCTTAATTTCCCGAACACTCATCTTTTTTCCTGCTATTTTCATTATAGCAAATCCTACTCCCACAAGGCAAATAAAAAATCCCGCTCATTAAATCTCGGGATTTAACCTCTCTTTTAAAAGGCGAAAAAGAAAAAATCTTTTATTTGGTTAAAATGAAAACAAAATTGGTCTGAAAAATAGAGTAGAAAACAAATAAGTCAAAAAACAAGTTATACTTAAAAGAAAATTTGAACCAACAATCGGAATTCCAAAATGTATGTATTTATTAATCTCCTCAAATTATTCTAAATTTTTTAGAATCTTTTTCCTTTCTGCCTCAGGTAAAGACAAACTCTTTTTTACTTCTTCAACTATCTTCGTTCCTTCATCTGAAAGAACAAATTTGATAAAATTTTTTACTAAACCTTTAGGTTTGCCCTTGACAAAAAAATAATTTTTCCTTGGAGCAATGGGATATCTACCGGACCTTATCGCTTTAATTGCTGCCTCACGGTTTTCATAGATTTCATCTGCATCAGCAATGCCATTTTCATTGAAGTCGATAGGAACTAACTTTACTCCTTTTACTATGGTTCCTTCGTGAGTAAATATATAGCTAAAGTTAGAATAGCCAATGCCAAGTGAGTCTACTTTAATCGCTCCAAGAAGGCCCGGATCACCGTAGACACCCGCACCTCTTAGATTTTTTTGTTTCTTGCCTAAATATGCTGCCCAACTCTCTGCCGCACCGCAAGAATCTGAACGGGTATAGAGATGTATAGGTTTATCTACTTTACCTCCTACTATCTTGTCCCAAGTAGTAATAATTCCGGTAATGTAAATGTCAATCCAGGTTTGTCTCTTTACACCCTTTTTTATAAGGTTTTGCAAGAATGGATTTTTATCACCTATAACTGGATATACTGCATCATACGATATGTATATAGGTACTATTCCTTTTTCAATCTCTGCCGGGTCAGGGGCACGTGAAACCATCCCAATATCTACTAATCCGGCAATGACATCAGTTGCGCCTTTGCCTGAACCACCAGCTGAAACATTAATTTTAACCTTTGAATGTAATTTTTGAAACGCCTCTGCCCAAGCTACTGCTGTCGGATAAATCGCCCATGCACCGGATAAAGTTACTTTACCTTCAAACTCTTTCTCTTGCGTCCATCCAAGATTAACTAACCATAAGAAAAAACTTACGATTAAGAAACTATTTATTATTTTTTTCCTCTCCGCTGAAAACATATCCATATATATTCTTAATTTCACCCATTTTAGAAAAAATTAAAACTTCTGTCAAACATTTTTGAAAACCGAAAGTCAATAAATCAAAAACGACATGATTCTCATTGACTTTATTTATTGACAAAGAATTTTTATTTTGATATAAATTTAATATTAATAATAACATTCCTATCACGAAAGGTTTGGTTATAACAAAATTCAATTTATATGGAGGGTTACTCGAGATGAAACAATTGACCAAAACACTAAGTTTGTTATTCAGCCTATACTTTTTATTCTCTTGTGCAGCACCAATTAAGACAGTCAAGAAAACAGACTTGCAAATAGAAAAATACAAAAAAGTTGCTGTAGTTCCTTTTCAAGGAATCCCTACCGAAGTAGGGAAAGTACTTTCCGAATACTTTATTACTGAAGTGATGGACATGGGATTTAATGTAATTGAGAGAACTCAATTGGAAAAGATTCTAAAAGAGCAAAACATAAGTTTATCAGGTATAATTGATACCGAAACAATCCATAAGATTGGGAAGATAATCGGTGTAGATGCTCTAGTTGTTGGTAGTTTTCACTGCCGGCGTGAAAAAAGGGAAGTAACGATAGTTAGTGGCAGACCACGTCTACTAAGACGACCTTTACCATCTCGTGCTGCACTGAGACAGAAACAATTAAGACCAGCGGTTGTAAAAGTAGATATTGACCCCGAAATAATCTTTAGTGAAATCTCAGTTAGGTTTGTAGATATAGAAACTGGCGAAATACTAATTAGCAGTGTTACCAAAAAAGAATACACCGCAGAAACCGTCAGAGATTGCTTAAGTGAAATTACAAACTCAATAAAAAAGAAATTAATACGCTGACACCGCAACCTAAACTTGCCTTTTGAGCATCAGTTGAAAATTCTATTTATTTTAAGGTCAAGTTTTTGACTTCTAATATATCTTATCTAAATTTCTAAATTTTTTTTCCTCTATCCAAACTATTTTTCCTGCCATTTAAGACAAATTCCCTATATCCGAAATATTATTCCCAAGGTAAAAATCATTATTTTTTCGGTAGACCATGACCTATCGGGAAGTAAAATTCTTTCCCGTCTTTTATTTCTCTCAATCTGAGGGTAGTATCACAAATTTTTTTTCAACTCCTCTAAAGTAAATCAAGAGGGTCAATGTCAAAGGATACCCGGATACTATTGGAATGGTAAAAGTTTTTAAGTGGACTTAAAACTTTGGACAGATTATTCTCTTTTTTTGCTTTAAGCAAAATTTGCCAGCGATATTTACCTGCAATCCGTGGATAAGCGGCAAGTGTTGGTCCAAGGATTTTTACACCTTTCACTTTTAATAACCGCCTTTGCAATTTAATCTTTTCGGCAATTTCTTCCGCCAAGCTACTTACCTTATCTTTCTTTTTCCCACGAAGAAGTATTCGCGCTAAATGGACAAATGGCGGATAGCCTAACTCCTTCCGGAGTTTTGTCTCCCGGTTATAAAGTTGAGCATAATTATGTTCAGCCGCTGATACTAAAGCGTAATGTTCAGGACAGTAAGTTTGGAGTATAACTTTGCCCGCTACTTCCCCACGACCAGCACGTCCAGCAACCTGTGTAACTAATTGAAATGTCCGTTCCGCGGCACGAAAATCAGGCAGATGTAAAGCAATATCGGCATTAATTATCCCGACCACACTTACCTTTGGGAAATCAAACCCTTTAGCAATCATCTGTGTGCCAATAAGAATATCAATTTTTTCTTCTTTAAAAGCATAATAAATTTCATGATAGATATCTTTTTTTCTAGTTGTATCTAAATCCATCCGTCGTAAGCATGCTTGGGGGAATAGATTATGAATTTCATTTTCTACTTTTTCGGTGCCCGTGCCGGAAAAAGATAACCGCGGACTCTTACACACTGGGCAAGAAAAAGGAACATTTTCTTTATAGCGACAATAATGACAGGAAAGAATATTCTGCCAGCAGTGATAAACTAAACTTAACTGACAATTTGGACATTTGGCAACATAGCCGCATCTCCGACAGAGTAAAAAAGTGGAATATCCGCGCCGGTTTAAAAAAAGTATCGCTTGCTCTTTTTTCTCTAAACATTCAGTAAGTGCCTGCCGCAGTTCTGAAGAGATAATCGACCGATTACCTTTTTTTATTTCCTCCCGCATATCTACAATTTTTATTTCCGGTAATTCCCGTTCTTCTACACGTTCGGGTAACTCCAGAAGTCTAAATTTTCGATTGAAATACTCACCTTTTTGGCTGGCATAATATGAGTCTAAAGAAGGGGTCGCTGAACCTAAAATTACTACTGCATTATTCAGTTCGGCTCTTTTCAAGGCAACTTCACGGGCATGATAGAAAGGTTTCTTATCCTGTTTATAGGTAAATTCATGTTCCTCGTCAATGATAATCAGTCCTAAATTTTTAAACGGAGTAAAAATTGCACTCCGTGCACCAAGCATAATTTTCAATTCGCTATTTTTTGCTGCCAGAAAATAGTGATATTTTTCACCTTTGGAGAGGCGACTATGCCAGAGACCAACCTGGCCAAAACGTTTTTGGAAAAGTTCAACAAACTGTGGGGTAAGAGCAATCTCCGGGACAAGAAAAATTACTTCTTTATTTTTTTTCAAACAGAAATCAATTGCTTGAAAGTATACTTCGGTTTTGCCACTTGCACTTACCCCATGAAGAAGGAAAACTTCTTTCTTTCCTAATTCAATATCTTTTTTGATGATATTGATTACTCGTTGTTGACTTTTTGTTGGCGGTAAAGGGGAAAAAAGGATTTCTTGAGAGGAAAACAATTTATGTTTATGAAATTTTATCATTCTTAGGCGGGAAGAAAGAATTGTCACTAACCCTTCACCCCAAGAACAAAAATAATAATCCGCTAACCAACGACCAAGTGTAAGTAACTCTTCAGTAAGCGAAAGTTCAGGTGCATAAAGATTAATTATTTTTTTCAAGCGGGGGTATTCACTTTTTTCACTTAAATTTACTATATACCCAACTTTTTTACTTTTCTGAAAAGGTACAAGCACCCGTTGTCCCAGGTATAAGTGGGAACGAAATTTTTGTGGGATACGATAATCAAAAGTTTTATCTAAAGGTAACGGAAGGACAACTTGTGCAATTTTTGGTAGTTCCAGAGGTAATCACCTCGCTTAAGTTTCCAATTTCGTGGTTAATTTTTTCAAATCATTAAAAAACATCTCTTTTAACGAAGGTGTACGCAGGATTGCTGCCGGATGAAAAGTAGGCAGAAGTTCTATTTCTCCGTAGGAATAGAATTTACCACGCAATTTACTCAAAGGAGCATTTGTCCCAAGGAGAGTATTCGTTGCTACTGCACCAAGAGTGCAAATAATTTTTGGTTTAATTATTGCTATTTGCTCTTTCAAGATTGGCAGACAGGTAGCAATTTCTTCTTTTGTCGGTGGACGGTCGTTACCTCTTTTTTCCGGTTCCTCGGGGTTCAAGAGAGGATGACATTTAACTACATTGGTAATATACACTTCTTCTCTCTTTAAACCAACCGAAGAAAGTATTTCGTTTAAAAGTTGTCCCGCTTTACCAACAAAAGGTAAACCTTGCCGGTCTTCATCATATCCCGGTGCTTCACCGATGAACATTATCCTCCTTCCCGCATCACCATCAGCAAAGACCAAATTTATCCGTGTTTTACTTAAGGTACATTTTTTACAATCTTTTATTTTCTCGTAAAGTTTATTTAATTCCTTGCCGATTTTCTTTTTTTTCACCAAACTTGCACTCTTTGGGTCAGATTCAAAGTCTGACTTTATAGGTCTGACCTTATCAGTCTGAGTTTTATAAACCAAAATTTCTTTCAAATGCCAGAAATCTTCCTCTTTTGTTTCTTGAAGATATACTTTCAAATGGTTAATTACTCCACTTAATTCCTTGCGAATATCCGTTTGCATATCTACTTTTGCTTGAAAAACCTATTAAGAACTCAATTTTACCGATTAAAGGTAGGAACACACGGCTAAACCACTGACGAAACATCGTGGTAATCACTTCTAAAAATTGGTGTAATCAGTGGTTGTTAACAATTTTTTTACAATTTTGGTCTCACCGCGGAGATATTTCCTCGCCCTATTTTTGTGCTTCCTTTTTGAAAATTTCGTTTGCTTCTTTGACCGTGGCTTTTTCGTGGACAATGGCACGGAGAGCTTTAATCATTGCTACCGGGTGTTCATTTTGCCAGATATTTCTACCGAGGTTAATTCCAATTGCCCCTTTTTGCATCCCGTCATAAACAAATTCAAAAACTTGAACTTCGCTATCTACCTTTGGTCCACCGGCAATCACTACCGGAACCGGACAGCCGTTCACCACTTTCTCAAAATTTTCACACCAGTAGGTCTTGACGATTTTTGCGCCCAATTCCGCACAAATCCGAGATGCCAAGGCAAGATAGCGGGCATCCCTTTTTTCTAATTCTTTACCTACCGCAGTAACTGCCATCACTGGCATACCGTATTTTTCCCCTTCATCAACAAGTTTGGCTAAATTTAATAGGGTTTGATGTTCATAATCACTACCGACAAATACGGAAATACCTACTGCGGAGACATTAAGCCGGAGAGCATCTTCAATGGAAGTAGTAATCCCTTCATTAGCAAGGTCTTTACCGGACATACTTGTGCCACCAGAAACTCTTAAAATTATCGGTTTTATATTTGTCGGGTCAATTGCTGAACGCAAGACACCCCTCGTAACAAAGAGTGCATCACAATAAGGAAGAAGCGGTTTAATCGTTTCACCCGGTTTTTCTAATTTTGTTGTTGGTCCTTGGAAATATCCGTGGTCAATCGGCATAAATAAACAATGTCCATCTGCTTGGACAAGTTGCGCTAAACGGTTTTTCATTCCCCAATCCATTTTAATTTAACCCCCTTATGTGAGATTAGATTAAAACATATAATTCAAAATCTCAACTGAATAATATTTAATTTTACCAGATTCCGTGAATTTGGCCTTTTTTTAAATTCTGATAGAGGTAAGTGGCCTTTAGGTCGATATACATCTGGATAAATAAATACTTTATACATGAAATATGAACTAAATCCAACAGCCAGTAGCCCAAAGAAAGCTCTCGTTGTATCTATTTCTTCTTGAGCCGGTTTCTCATTATCTTCCGTTAACATTCTTTCAATTTCAGAATCCGGCAAGGAAGCCATAACAAGAAACAAAGTCCCACCAACACCTGCCCATAAATATTTGCTCAGACGTTCACGAAAAGGTAAAACTATCGGGCGACCAAGAACTAAAGAAGCAAAAGTGTAAGCAACATCCTTGGCTATCCAGTCACGATTTGTTCCTTCTCTTGTGAGTGTACTTAGTATTTCACCTGTATCAACTTTTACTAAACGTACTGAAGTATACAATTTATCAATTTCATATTTTTCCTCAACCGTCGTGACGTCTCTCCATTGCCATTTTTTTTCTACTTTTTTTCTTTCGCTTACAATCTCTCTTACGACTTTATATGATGGATTGACCTGTCCCGTAATTAAATAATCAGTCGCTAACATTCTCCCGATTTCAATGGCTTTCGTATTTTCTAGAATACCCAGCATACTTAATTTCATTTCGTCAAATAAGTTCTGCATTTTTATACGCTCAACCGCAACAAACAAACCAGTAGCAAGCAGCCAATGCTCAACTTTTGACCGTATTTGTTCTGCTTCTTCTTCATAACCACCAAAAGGCATTACCGCAACTACTCGTTTGCTCATCTGTTCACAAAATCCTGCAGAACGACAAAAAACGGACCCTAAGAAAACTAAAACAACAAAGAATAATCTTAGAAATTTATTTTTCATTTCCAACCTCCTACAAATAAAAATTACGATGATTATTTAAGGATATCATAGAAAGCAGTATAATACTTTCTTTTTCCTTCTGTCAAGTAAGCAGTATTAGTCATTTGCTATCAGCCGTTAGCCGTCAGCCTAAGACCTAATCAAAGGACTACTTGCTATTGGCTATCGGCTAAAGGCTAATTTTTACATTCTTCTTACATAAATATTTTTGGCTAAATTTTCCTCTAAGGCAAGTTGTGTTTCTTCAACTTTAATCACATAGGCAGGATGGGTTTGATGGAGATGAATTATTTTCCCGGGGATAATTCCTAAAGAGAGAAGTTTATGTAACTGCGGATGTTCAAGAGTAGTAATATAAGCAACTCGTCCTTTTTCACCAGCACGGAGTTTATCTAAAGAAGCAATAATTGATTCAATTTCTTCTTTTGCTTTTTTACAACACTCTCCTGCTGAAATTGGTGAACCGTGTGGACAGAATTTGGGATGTCCAAGTAAAGTACAAATGGCATCAGTAACTTCTTCTGAAAGAATATGTTCAAATTCGCAAGCGGACTTATCCACTTCTCCTTTTCTAATTTCCAAAACATCATTTAAGAGCCGTTCAGCAAGACGATGCCGGCGGACAATGCGTAAAGCGATTTTTTTCCCTTCCGGGGTAAATTCAAGGTTTTCCTCTTTAATCCGGATAAGTTTCCCCGCAAGTAATTCATCACAGATTTTTTCGCTCACACCTTCTTTCAGTTTTGCATAAATTTTATCCCGACTTTTTATCCCCTGTTCACGGAAATGCCAAATTATTCCTAAAGATTCTTCTAAGTTTTTAGTTTCCATATTTTCCCCCTCCGATTTGAATTATTTAAACTTTCTGATTCAGACGGATTATTACGGATGCAGACAGATAAAACCAATCCGCATGAATCCGTCAAAATCCGTTTGCATCGTCTAATCAAATTATTTTAACCCAAGTGAGAACGAAATTCAATATCCCCCCGGCAAAAAAGGCAATAAATATACAGAAAAGAAAAATCAAAACTGCTATCTTCAGTCCACGTTCCCGAATCGTTACCAAAAACTGTGCCAGACAAGGAACAAAAAGAGTAATCATTACTAAACTGACCACAATTTGATTTGGATCAAGTAAACCTTCTTTGGCTAAAGCATAAAGTCCGGCAGCACCATAATCCCGTCTTAAAAAACCAACAATGAACGCTTCCGTAGTTTTCACCGGTAACCCTGCCCAATGGATCACTACTGGTGACATCAAATCTTTAATCAAGGAAAGAAGTTTAAATTTATCCATTAAAAAAAGTGCCAATGTACCGAGAATAAAAAGTGGCACTGCTTCTCTTAAATACCAAACCAGACGCATTTTTACTTTTGCTAAAATATTGCTGATGCTTGGACGACGAATTGGTGGAATTTCTACTAAAAAAGGAGTAGTTATCCCCGGTAAAACTTTTGCACTTAGCCAACCAACAGCAAAAAGGAAAAAAATAATCACTACAAGCCAGATTAGTGTTGCTTTCCAAGATAGTCCTCCAAGCATCGCTAAAATTACCCCTAACTGTGCTGAACAGGGAACTACCAAGGCTAAGAGAATACTTACAATTAACCGTTCTTTTTTCGTATCTAAAATCCGTGCACTTAAGACTGCCATCGTATCACAACCCAAACCTAAAACCATCGGTAGAACTGCTTTACCATTCAGTCCCATCAGCCGAAATACACGATCAAGCATTACACTTAAGCGTGGCAAATAGCCGGAATCTTCCAGGATCCCAAAGAAAAGGAAAAAAGCAGTAACAATAGGCAAGATGATTGCCAACGCATAAGTTAAAGCCATAGTGAAAAGACCATATTCACCGACTAAAAGTTCCTGGACAAATTTTAAAGGAAAAATTGATTTGGTTATCTCGGTAAGAAAAGGATCAATTAACTGATTAAAAATTTTCTTTTCTAAGAAATTAACCATTGTGCCGGCAGCAAATTCACCGATAAATTTATACATTATGTAGAGGACAACAAAAAGAATTAAATATCCAGGGAGAGGACGCATTATCCAATTACCTAATTTTTCGGCTAAAGAAGGATGAATTTCGCCAACTATCTCTTGCACCTGACTGACAATTTCTAAGGTATCTCTTTCCCGGAAATTAAAAATTAACCAATCCGGTGAATGAATAAACTTACTTTTTTCTTCATTCAAAAAAGTAGTCAGACGGTCAATTTTATCTTTTCTCAATTTTTTATTCAAGAATGAGTAAATTGTTGTATCTCCAGCAAGTAACATTAAACTCATTCCTCGTTTACCCTTTTCTAAAGTCAAAAAATTATTCCCTACCCGTTGAAGAAAATGTTCAATTTCCAGTGAATATTTAACTTTCTTTGTCGGAACTTTGGCTTTGGGAATACAGGTTTTCAGTTCGTTAATTCCTTCTCCAGTAATTGCTACTGTTGGCACTACGGGGATACCTAAGATTTTTTCTAAACGTGAAATATCAATTCTTATTCCTCTTTCCTTTGCTTCATCATACATATTGAGACAAAGGACTAAAGGTATCTCTAATTCAGTCAACTCGGAGGTTAAATGTAAAGCACGGCGTAAATTTTTTGCATCAGCAATCTGCACAACAACATCCGGTTTTTCTTCTAAAAGAAGATTACGGGCAACTTCCTCATCTTCAGAATGAGGATGTAAAGAATTTATCCCCGGTGAATCCATTACTGCATATTTCTCTTTCCCCAGACCAAAGGAGCCAATTCCTCGGGAAATATCTACGGTTGTGCCCGGATAATTGGAGACAGTTACATAGCGTCCGGTCAAATGATTGAAAATTACCGATTTCCCGACATTCGGGTTGCCTAAAAGAACCAACTTCTTTTCGGCAATAATTTTTTTCTCAAGATGATGTTCGTGCATTGCTTTTCTCCACGAAGACGATTCAAACAGATTGTCACCGATGCGGACAGATGGAAATTCAATCAGTTTAAATCCGTCTCAGACGGATTATTTTTTTTCGTCTTCTGACATTTTGGGCAGTATCCATAAATTTCCAAACGATGGGATTGCACTAAAAAATTTTTATCTCTAACTATTTTCTTTTGCAATTTTTCAATATTTTTATTACTGAACTCAATAGACTTACCGCAACTTAAACAAACCAAATGGTCATGATGTAGATGCGCAAATTTATGTTCAAAACGATTTAAACCGTCACCGAAATCCACCTTTTCGGCTAAGCCGCATTCGTGCAAAAGTTTAAGGGTGCGATAGATAGTTGCCCGCCCTAATTTATCTTTGGCTAACTGCTTCCGTAAAGTAATAAACATTTCTTCCGGACTTAGGTGTTCTTCTTCTTTGAGAAAGAAGTCTAAAATTTCTTTCCGTTGTTTAGTAAATTTTAATCCCTTTTTTTTCAAATACTCAATAAAAAATCTTTTTTCCGTTTTATGTTTAGACATTTTTGCACACTCTTTCCCCCTTGTAAATTTTCTATTCTTAAGCAATCAATGCCCCATCCGCAGTTCACCCCGTTAGAAATCTCAGAAACTGCAAACTTCTCAATCAAAAAGTTTCGCTTCCTTCACTGTCTCTTCGTATTTCTAACGGGGTAAATCCGCGTTGCCTTCATCTGTGGATATCTGGGTTCCTTATCTGCGACAATCTGCGTTAATAAATGAGATTCAATCTCAATATCAATTATACAAAAAGGGGGAATCTTGTCAAGTATTTTTTTAAAAAATTAAAATTTTTTGTTCGGCGGGTGAATGACAACCCAACTTATAATTCTCTGGATAAGAAGGGGCTATTTTGGTTTGACTCCATAAACTTTTATGCTCACCACTGCATTTACAATTTCTTTTATTTCTTGAGGTGATGTTCTTAAATTCTTCATAATTGCTTTTGCTGTGGGGTCGTTAGCCATACACTCAAGAGGGAAACTTGTTTCCTCAACTATTTTAACATTCTGAAATCCCACTGCTTTTATAGTTTCTATGTATTTGTCTTTCCTTATTGCTCCGGTAAGACAGCCGACATATGCTTCAAGAGAATTTTTTATAGAATCTGGAAGTTCCTTTAATAAAACTACATCGGAAATCATCAGCCGACCACCAGGTTTAAGTACTCGGAATGCTTCTTGGAAAACTTTTCTTTTATCTGGTGAAAGATTGATTACACAATTTGAGATGACCACATCAATGAAATCACTTGCAACCGACAGTTTTTCAATTTCTCCAAGCCTGAATTCTACATTTCTATAATTGCCTTTCTTAGCGTTTTTTCTTGCCTTCTCGATCATCTCGGGAGTCATATCTATACCAATAACTTTACCATTCTTACCAACTTTGTTCGCGGCAAGAAAACAGTCAAGTCCCGGACCTGAACCCAAATCAAGAACGGTCTCGCCTTCTTTCAAAGAGGCGAGAGCAACCGGATTTCCGCAGCCAAGACCTAAATTTGTTCCTTCGGGGACTGCTTTGAGTTGTTTTTCAGTGTAGCCAATCTTCCTGCTGATATCCTCTGCTAAATCAGTACCTCCACAACAGGGACAAGAACTATCCTGTTTCGCAATTTTGCTATAACCCTCTCTTACGATTTTTTGTATTTTCTTCTTGTCCATTTTTAATGTCCTCCTTTAATTATTCTTACCATATTCTTAAATTCCTCCCTTGCATGATGTTCTATCGCTTCAATGTTTTTTTTAGAGAGAAAAATTGATCTTGCTATCAAATTGTAAACACATCCCAAAATAGGAAAATCAGACCCAGCGATTATTTTGTGAATCACTAAAACCCCATTAGAAGTTAGTTCTAATGTTGTGTTACAGACATACGGCTTCCACCACGGAGAAATTGACCTCTTAACAAAATGCTTTCCAGGTATAGATTCTATCTTGGGAGAGGACACAGGAGAACAAGCAGTTCCACCGGAAGAAAAGTTCACCAAGTTTATTAAGGTCTTTCTTATTAATTTCTTACCAGCTTTCTTTTTTAGCCAGTTTAACAAACAATTTAGCATAGTTTTTGACTTCCTTTTTACCTTTTTTTATTTCTGTAGTATCTCTTTCATCATCGGGCCAAGTACCCCTTTTACCATTTCGGCGAAATCTTCCGACTTAATTAAAAAAATACAACATACCTTCCCATCTTTTTCCCAGTTTACAACAGCTAATTTATCTCCAGCACGAATTTTTGCCTTATCCCTTATCTCTTTAGGAAGAACCATCTGCCCTCGCTCATCTATACTTATCAGTGATTCCACTTTACAGCAACCCATCCCTCTATCTGCCCTAATATGATGAAATTTGCTTTTACTCTTTTCCACCATTTTTGCCACCCCCAATTAATTGAGGTAAATACCTTCTTTTTCGTGCCTTATTTTCAGTTTTTTCTGAATATTCAGTATTAACTGATATAATTATAAATGAAATGTAAGCTTTGTCAAGTGCTTTTTAAAAAAATTTTTTCTAAAAAGTCTTGACAAAAATACTTTATTTGGTTATAATAGACAAAATTGATAGAAATGGTAGACTATTAAAATTTCAAAATTCTAAATCCGAAACCCTAAACAATATGAATTAACAAAATCTTTTTGTTTAGGATTTAGAGTTTTGGATTTGGGATTTATTGGTGGTAAAAAGATGATGAAAATTTCTACGAAAGGTGAATACGGTCTACGAGCGATGGTTGACTTAGCTAACCATTACGGCCAAGGACCAGTTTTACTTAAAGATATTGCTGAGCGGCAGAATATTTCTAAGAAATATCTTGACCATTTAATTAGCAATCTACGTACCGCCGGTTTAGTAAGAAGTATCCGTGGTGCAAAAGGTGGATACCTTCTTGTGCGTCATCCAAAAGAGATAAAACTGCTTGAAATCATCCAAGCGTTAGAAGGGTCAGTTTCCCCCCTTGATTGCGTGGATAATATAACCATCTGCCAAAAAACAAGGTCTTGTGTTACAAGGGAACTCTGGACAAGAGTAAAAAAAGCAATTACTGATGTTCTTGATTCCACTACCTTAGAAAGTTTAGTTGACCACAAGCGAAACAAGAATAAAAAAGTGAGGTGAAAAAATGAAAAAAATTGTTTTTTCTAAAGTCGGAGAGAAAGAAGTCACGCGAGCAATTGCCGAAACATTCCTCAAACAGTTCAAAGAGTATGCAGAAAGTGATTGTTTAATTATTGGTGGTGGACCGGCAGGATTAATGGCCGGTAAAGAGTTAGCGGAAAAGAAAGTTAAAATTTTAATTGTTGAACAAAACAATTATCTTGGCGGTGGCTTCTGGATTGGTGGATATTTGATGAATAAAATCACCGTCAGAGCACCGGCAGAAAAAGTGCTGGAAGAATTAGAAATCCCTTATGAAAAATATACTGAAGGGTTATTTGTTGCTGATGGACCTTATGCTTGTTCTAAATTGATTGCCGCAACTTGTGAAGCGGGGGTAAAATTTGCCAATATGACTATTTTCGAAGATATTGTTTTACGGGAAAATAATCGCGTCGCTGGGGCGGTAGTGAACTGGACACCGGTAACTGCTTTACCAAGGGAGATTACCTGTGTTGACCCGGTTGGCTTGGAAGCAAAAATTGTGATTGACGCTACTGGACATGATGCGCGGGTAGTAAAAAAGTTGGAAGAGAGGGGACTAATTAAGACGCGTGGTTTCGGTGCAATGTGGGTAGAAAAGTCAGAAGATGCGGTAGTGGAACACACGGGTGAATGTTATCCGGGATTAGTTGTTTGTGGGATGGCAGTAACCACAACTTATGGTTTACCACGAATGGGTCCAACTTTTGGAGCAATGCTTCTTTCTGGGAAAAGAGCAGCGGAAATAACCTTAAAACTTCTCAAGAAAAAATGAGAGTAATTCACATTTATGGTGAACCTGCAGAAAAGACACTTGAACCTGAGGAAATTTCCTCTTATGTACGAGCAAAGTTACCGGGAGCAAAAGTTGCTTTGCGAAAAGAATTCTTACTTTACCGACTGGATTCAAAAAAGGGAAAAAATAAAAATATTGATTATTTAGCCCGTGAATTAGTAAACTGCCGAGTTGGAGATTTGAACGCCTCAAAGAAAGAGGAAAAAGGAACACCTTTCCCGGTTGAAATTGAATACGAGAAGATGTCTTTAGTTGAGCCAAAAAAAAGAAAACCGGGCATTGTTTACGATGGCTTTCTCTTACAGGATTTTTTCAAAGGGTTAATTTGTCCAGGGGAACGAAGCATAAATCACTGGCATATTGTTTTTACTAACCGCCTACTTGCCACCCGGGATGGAAAGGATAACCGCTATCACCTGAGAATAGGCATTTACAGTATGCCAGACTTAATTTCTACTAGTGGTATTGTAGAAGCACCAGCGAAACCAAAGGAATATTATCTTCTAAAGAGTTTAGGTGAGACGGCAATAGAAGAATGGAAAGAAAAGAATAAAGAAAGATTCATTGATTACGATGACCCAAGATTGACCGAAGTTGCTAAGGGATATGTGCTGCAGGCAATTTTCTATCATCTCACTGGTGACCCTTTTTGTGAAAATAAAAACTGTCGTCTTTATAATGCCCATTGGCAAGAAGAATTAATCAAAGCACAGTTAAATAAAAGAGGTAATCACCTCAGAGGTAATCACCCCAAAAGTGAATTTTGTAAATCGCATCAACAAATCTTGGATAATTTAGATGGATAAATTTATTTTCATTTTTAAACACTATTTAATTGAGGTTTTACCCGTACTAATTGGTGGCTTTTTCATTAGTGGATTGATCAATGAATTCATCTCCCCGAAATGGGTAGAACGAAACTTAAGCACAAATGGAGTTAAACCAGTCTTCTATGCAACTTTAACTGGCACGTTGTTACCAGTATGTTGTTGGGGGTCTTTGCCGATTGCGGTCAGTTTTTACCAGAAAGGAGCAGGTTTAGGTCCGATTCTTGCTTTCTTAGTGGCGACACCAGCAACATCAGTGAGTGCGCTTTTAGTCACATGGAAACTTTTAGGGATTAAGTTTGCGCTTTATATTTTTTTTTCGGTAATGATGATGGGTATGCTTATCGGAATAATTGGAAACCGTCTCCGCTTTCAATCCCGAATGGAAAAAATTCAAATCTGTCCGCATTGTGCTCAGGAAAAACAAGAAAATCATCTTTGTCTCAAAAAAACATTTGGGCAAAGGATAGTCTCGGTTTTCCGTTTTGCCTTTATTGAAATGCCGAAAGAGATTGGCTTGGAAACATTAGTCGGTCTTTTTTTAGCCGCTTTTGTGAGCACCTTTGTGCCAATTGGTATCTGGATTAAGAATTACCTTTTTGGTGGTTGGGGTTATTTATTCGCCCTAATTTTTGGTTTAGTAACCTATTTTTGTGCCACTGCTAGTGTCCCTTTAGTTCATGCTTTAATCACCCAAGGTTTAGCTAAAGGTGCCGGATTTATACTTCTGGTTATTGGACCGATTACCAGTTACGGAACAATTCTTATCTTAAGAAAAGAATTTGGAACGAAAATTCTACTTTTTTACCTAAGTTTTATTAGTTTAACCGGTTTACTTCTTGGATACATATTTTCTCTTATTTAACAACAAACGATTCCAGCGATAAAGAAAACGATGTCAGCGATACAAAAATAATCGCCGCAATCGGATTTCAAAATCGTTGTAATCATCAGTATTAAAAAATGAAAAAGAAAGTTGCGGTAGCAATGTCGGGCGGGGTTGATTCTTCGGTTAGTGCTTGCTTGCTTAAAGCTGAAGGATACGAAGTCATCGGTATCACAATGAAAATTATACCTTGTCCCGATGAAGAAAAGAAAGAGAGAAGAAAAAATCTCTGTTGCTCACTTACCGATATTGAAGATGCACGCAAAGTATGTATGCAGATTGGTATCCCCCATTATGTGCTTAATTTCACTAAAGAATTTGAAAAAGAAGTAATTAAATATTTTTGTTCCGAATATTTAAAAGGTAATACCCCTAACCCTTGTATTGTCTGTAACACAAAGATAAAGTTTGGCTCTTTACTGAAAAAATTGAAAGCAATGGGGATAGATTATTTAGCAACTGGACATTATGCCCGTATTGAATTTACTAATCACCCAATCACCCCCGCCTGCCAAAGCCCCGCCTGTCCGACGGGCAGGGAAGCGGCGGGCAGGCAATCACCCAGTCACCAGTATTTATTAAGGAAAGGAATTGATGAGACAAAAGACCAGTCCTATGTCCTTTACGGTTTAACTCAAGAGAAGATGAAAAATATTCTTTTCCCCCTCGGTAATTACCGTAAAGAAGAAGTAAGAAAATTAGCCAAAAAGTATAATCTACCTGTTGCCGAGAAAGCAGAAAGTCAGGAAATTTGTTTTATTCCGGAAACGAATTATCACGAATTTTTAGAAACACGAATGAATACGAATAAAGGCACGAATGGACACGAATTTTTTAAACCCGGACCGATTGTTAATAAAGAAGGGGAAATTATAGGTAAACATAAAGGATTGGCTTTCTACACTATCGGACAAAGGAAAGGATTAAATATTGCCCACGGCAGACCTTTGTATGTAGTAAATATAGATGTAGAAAATAATACTCTCATTGTTAGCGAAGAAAAAAATGTCTATGGGAAAGAACTACGAGCAAAAGAAGTGAACTGGTTAGTTAAAGATTTAGAATTTCCTTTAAAAGTAGAAGCGAAAATAAGATATAAACATCCCCCAGCGAAAGCAGAGGTTCGTCCTACGGAGAACGGAAATTTCTCAGTAGAATTTACTCAACCACAATGGGCAATTACTCCGGCACAAAGTGTCGTTTTTTACGATGGAGATGTTGTTTTAGGTGGAGGAATAATTAGTGCCTGTTTGGAAAAATCATCAACAGTCACTTGATTACACAGATTTTTGAAAGATTACATTGATTTCTTTATCAGAATCAATCTGCGTAATCGGTGCTTTTAATCTGTGTAATCAGACTCTCTATGAAAATTGAAAAAAAGTTAAAAAAATTAAAAAATATCTTGAAAAAAATGAATAATGTCTTAATTGCTTATTCCGGTGGTGTGGATACAACTTTTCTTCTTGCCGTAGCAAAGAGAGTGCTCGGTGAAAAAGTGCTCGCAGTGACCGCAATTTCTCCTCTCTACCCACAAAGAGAGGCAGAAGAAGCAGTCAAACAAGCAAAAAAGATTGGAGTGAGACATATTCTCATCAGGTCAAACGAGATGAAGAATGAAAAATTTATCGCTAATCCCCTTGAACGGTGCTATTATTGTAAAGATGAACTTTTTGGAACTTTATGGAAATTAGCAAAAGAGGTGACCCCCCCAAAAGAAAAAATAAGAGGTAATTACCCCAAATATATTCTTGACGGAACAAATTATTCTGACCGTAAGGACTATCGCCCAGGGAAAAAAGCAGGAGAAAAATGGCAGATTCGTCATCCTTTAGAAGAAGTAAAATTAACCAAAGAAGAAGTTCGTCTTTTAAGTAAAAAAATGGGACTGGCTACCTGGGATAAACCCGCACAGGCATGTCTTGCTTCCCGCTTCCCTTACGGTGAAAAGATAACTCCGGAAAAACTGAGAATGGTAGAAATCGCAGAAAATTATTTAAACAAACTTGGTTTTAAACAAGTTCGGATAAGGACATATGATGGGACGATGCCCGTTACTAAATCCCAATTACCAATGACCAATTACCAAATACCAAATTTATACCTGGCACGGATTGAACTGGGCAAAGAAGAAATGGTAAAATTAAATCCACTGATAGCGGATAAAATTGTAAAAAAACTAAAAAATCTTGGCTATCAGTATATTACTCTTGACCTTGAAGGCTACCGAATGGGAAGTATGAACCCCGTTAGAAATTTGGATATAGAGGATAAAAAACAAAAGTTTTACGATGATAACGCAAAATGGGAGAATTTCTAACGGGGTGAATTTAGGAGGTGTAAAATGACAAAAGAAGAAATAAAAAGAATATTGTTAGCAAATAGAGAAATTTTGAAGAAATACAAGGTAAAATCAATCAGGCTTTTCGGTTCTTATGCGAGGAATGAAGAAAGAGAGGATAGCGATATAGATTTCCTTGTTGAATTTGAAAAAGATACCTATGATAATTTCATCCATCTGATTTTTTCGTTAGAAGAGTTATTCAAAAGAAAGGTGCAAGTGGTAACTAAAGAAGATTTAAGTCCCTATATTAGACCTTATGTATTAAAGGAGGTAGAAAAAATTGAAGGATGACAAAGTCTTCGTCAGACATATTTTGGATGAAGTAGACTTCATTATAGAAAAGAGCAAAGATTTAGAATTTGAAGAGTTAACAAAAAATGAGGTTCTAAAAAGGGCGTTTGCAAGAAGTTTAGAGATAATTGGTGAGGCAACTAAAAATATTTCCGAAGAATTTAAAGAGAAACATCCCGATATCGGATGGAAGGAATTAGCCGGCTTAAGAGATAAACTGATACACCATTATTTTGGTCTAAACTGGATTAGGGTTTGGGATGTAATAAAAAATTTTATTCCTAAACTAAAGAACCAAATTGAAGTTATCTCAAAAGAAGAAAAATGAAGAAATTAGAAAAAATCGTCCCGTAAAGGGACGAGGTCCCCGTAAAGGGGCGTGGCGTAAAGCCACGAGGTGGCCACGCCACTTTTCGTGGCCCCCAACCCAGTAAAGGCTCGTGGCCCACCGAAAAGGTGCGAGGCACCACCCGTAAAGGGACGAAGTCCCAACGGGGACTTTTCGTCCTCGGTGCTTTTCGCACTGGGCTTTACGAGCGGGGCTTTACGCCCAACGGGACTTTTCGTCCCCGTCGCTGATTTTGGTTTAGTCTAAGTCTTAAAGGTTCAAGATGAAAAAATATTTACAACTCAAGGATAAGTGTAGAATGTTATGGTGAAAAAATTAAAATTATATTTAGAAACAACAGTACCGAATTATTTACTCGCTGAGGATGTCCCCCGAGAAAAAGAAATAACTGAGATTTTTTTCCAAGAAATTAAACACGGACAACACGATGTGTTTATTTCTACAGCGGTTAGGGATGAAATTGAACGGACATCTAATGCAGAAAAGAAAAAGAAATTATTGGCTACTTTAGAAGATGTTCCTCTTCTTGAAGTTACCGAGAATGACAGGATGTTAGCAAACGAGTATGTTTCCTTAGGTATCATCCCCCGAAGATATTTGCCTGATGCCTTACACATCGCTATTGCTACTCACAATGAGATGGATGTATTAGTCACCTGGAATATGGAACATTTAGCCAACCCGGAAACAAGAATTAAAGTGAGAGAAGAAAATGAAAAACGGAAATTAAAAGTTATAGACCTTGCTACACCCGAGGAGGTGATGTTAAGTGGTAGAAGTATTATATAGACCAAAAGTTTGGGAAGAAATTCATAAGATTAGAGAAGAAATGTCTAAGGAATGGGAGAGAATGACTCCCGAAGAATGGGCTAATTACTGGAAAAAACAGAAGAAAAAATTAGAAACTGAGGGTTACAAAGAAATTGTTACACTTGATGGATATAAACTACTCCGAAAGAAAAATCGTCCCCGTCGCTGATTTTAGTTTGGTTTAATACAACAGTGATTGGTCTTGTTTGGTAAATACCAAATGTCAAGTCAGGCACCATAACATTATTGACCTTGAAGGCTACCGCACCGGAAGTATGAACAAATAGGTTTTAGATATGAATTTATGTAAACTGTGTCTAAAAAATAAATCAATAAGAAATAGTCATATTTTTCCGCAATTCATAACAGATTGGCTTCGCAATACCTCAGTGACTGAAAAAATGAGATGGTCAAATAACCCAAACAAGAGGGTCCAAGATACAAAAAGAGTAAAATTACTTTGCGAAGATTGTGAAAAGTTATTTTCAGCATTTGAGAAATATTTTTCAGAAACTATTTTTAAACCAGTACTCAATTCACATAACCCTGTTGTTGATTATAACCATAAATTGTTAAAGTTTGCTGTTTCATTATCGTGGCGGATGCTTGCCATTTCTAGTCAGGAATACCCATGGAAAGTACCAGCTCATAAACTTGCAGCTGAAAAAGCCGAAAAGCAATGGCGAGAATTTCTCCTACATGATACAGATTTGAATGGTTATGAACATCATCTTTTAATGCTTAGGTTTATGGCTGGTGCTCCAAAAATTAAGGGTACTGATATTGATGTCAACTGGTACTTTTTTCAATCAATTGACGGGACCATTGTGCAAAATATTCAAGAAGCGTTTGTCTATATGAAATTGCCGGGGTTTGTATTTATTTCTCCCATAGAGCCAAAGCCGTTTATTCATATGTCTGGCACGCTTATCGGGAAAGAGGGAAAATTTGAATTTTATAAACAGAAACCTAACCAAGAAATATTTAAATTTCTCATTGATCGTTCTAAGGAAGCGTTGTCACCCCTTAGAACCCTTAGTAAACGACAGAAAGATAAGATAGAAGCGGAATACGACAAAAATCAGAATAAAGTGCAAGGTTCGTATGGATTTAAATTGTTTCTCGCAGAAGAAAAATGGAAAGCAAGACAGCCTTGATTCTTTTAGGTGGTTCCGATTGACCCCCTCGGAGAAAAATGGATTTAGATGGGGTGAAAAAAACTTGTAAAAGTTTGGTCGGAGATCCCCCGACGTTACGTCGGGGTGAGAAGAAAATGAGCAGCAAACAAATTTATAAAATTTCAAATAAGAACAGTTTGATTCGTGAACAGTTGGGGTTAAGTATTTATGTAGAAAAACCAGATTTGTCTTTTAAAAGTGTCCGTGAATATGAAAGAACCAAACATGTCCACCGATTACACCCGTATTTAGGAAAATTTATCCCCCAATTAGTAGAATATTTCTTGAAACGATATTTTAAACCGGGACAAATAATTTTAGACCCCTTTATGGGTTCGGGGACGACTTTAATTGAGGCTAATATTTTGGGTATGTCTTCAATTGGGATTGATATTTCTGAGTTTAATTGTTTGATTGCGAAGGTAAAAACAGAAAAATATGATATTCCACTTGGTGCATTAAAGTTTATCAATAGATATAGCTGGGATACAATAAAAAGACTAAAGGAATTTGATAAATTAAGAACAGATGCTTTTATTAGAATTATTCAAGGGGATGCAAGAGTTGTTAAATTGCCTTCGGAAGTGAAATATATATGGAATTAAAATCAATAGATAATTTTGTTAATAAAATAATTTGTGGCGATGTAAAAGATATATTGCCACAAATACCATCTAATAGTGTTGACTTAATAATTACTTCACCACCATACGCCGACAAAAGAAAACATGTTTATAATACTATTCCAGCAAGTAAATATGTAGAGTGGTTTCTACCAGTTACGAATGAATTGGAAAGAGTATTAAAAGATACAGGTTCATTTGTACTTAATATAAAAGAAAAGGCTGAGGATGGCGAGAGACATACTTATGTAATAGAACTAATATTGGAGATGAAAAAACAGGGATGGCGATGGGTAGAGGAATATATCTGGCATAAAAAAAATTGTTATCCTGGTAAGTGGCCTAATAGATTCAGAGATGCTTGGGAACGTTGTTTACATTTTACAAAACAAAAAAAATTCAAAATGTATCAAGAAGCCGTAATGATACCCATTGGCGATTGGGTAGAAGAAAGATTAAAGAATTTAAGCGAACGAGATAGAATACGATTTGAATCAAGGTCAAAAAGTGGCTTTGGGAAAAACATTTCAAATTGGCTCAAGCGTGACAAAGTATATCCAACGAATGTATTATATTTAGCTACTGAATGCTCTAACAAAAATCATAGTGCAACTTTTCCTGTGTCTTTACCTTCATGGTTTATCAAATTATTTACAGAAGAAGGAGATGTAGTTTTGGATCCATTTATTGGTTCAGGAACAACAGCAGTTGCTTGTTTGCAGTTGAATAGAAAATATATTGGAATTGAAACTAAGGAAGGATATTGTAAGTTGGCGATGGAACGAATCAAAAATGAGATAAAGCCTGATTTATTTATCAGAGGTAAACAAAATGAACTATGACGAAAAAGATTTAATAGTATATATTTGCAAGAAAGTTTCTGGTGTCGGCGAGAAAATCGCAACTACTGTCTCTGTTTATTTAGAAAATCTATCTAATCTTTTTGATAACATTGATAAACTGAATAAATTACAAAAAGTTAGCGGGAAGGAAGTATTAAGTTCTAATCAAATTTTGGAACTAGAGAAAATTCTAAAAGAGTATTTTCCACAGAAGGTGACAGATGTAAGACAAGCATGGATTTCGGTCTTGATTAGAGATTTTGTAAAGAATAGCATTAAAGAAATTCAAGAAACTACATTAGATACTCTTTTGATAAATCCATTTTTAATCAAGGCATTTGGATTTGATGACCATCGTGAAGTTGTAACTTTTTATTTTTATCAAAAGGTTACAAGGTCTATTGTTACTTCTTGGGGTTTTACTGTTGAAGGTCTTTTACTTTGTAGCGGTGCCGAAACATCAGATTTAGAAGGATTTGATATAAAAGTAGAAAGAGAAAGGAAAGAATATCACTTCCAAGTTAAAAGTAGTCCCAACACTATGAGTATTGAACAGGTGAGACAATTAAATGTCCATATCCAAAAAATTAAAGATACCTCAAAGCAGGTCCCAATGTTAGGTATGACTTATGGAAGACGAGCGCAAATTAATACTCAAATTCAATCAACTTTAATAGGTTATCCCGAATCTACATTAATTGGTAAACAGTTTTGGGATTTCATAGCGAAGGAAGAAGGATATTGTAAGAAAATTTTAGACCTGATAAATGATGTAATGAAATTGCAACCAACAAAATTTTCTGAAATTTTAGAAAATAAAAAACTTTCTTTGATAAGAGACTGGGAAAATACGTGGGGAGTTGGGGAAAAATCTATTAATAGAGTACTCGAGAATTATTTGTAGAATTGGAGGTGTAGTGAAAATGGATAGAGAGGAAATTTTCGTAATTTGTGTTGATGATGTTCAAGACTTAGCCTTAAAAAAACTTGGCAGGAAACTTACTGAAGACGAGTTGTATCGGGTAAAAAGCGGCATCGAATCTGGCCTGGACTGTTGGGAAGAAGTAATAATTAATTCAATTGATGAATTGAAAGTTGAGAAACAAGGATAGGTATGCTATGTTTTCGTTCATTCAATTAATGAATACTACTTTTGGTATGTCTATCTGTAAATGGTGCCTGGCTTGACATTGGGCATTTCGTTTGTGAGAAGTGGGCAGTACGGGTTTAAACCCGCACCACATAATACTTGACAAATTTGACAAAACCCGGTTGAAAAAATACCTCCCTTCGCTGAAGTCGCCGACGCTTCAGAGCTTTAGCGACGGAGCGCTACGGGAAGGCGAGCCTTGTGTGGGAGATAAAGTAATTGTTAAACGAAAATAAGAAAATGGTGAAAATTAGATGACCACAGCGGTAGAAAAATGGGTTGAAAAGCAAGAACGGCTGACTAAACCGAAAAAAATTTATTGGTGTGATGGCTCGGAAGAGGAAGCGCATCGGCTGATTGAAATCGGGGTGAAAGAAGAAAAAATTGGTGAACATCAAGTATTCCACGAACTTAACCCGAACGCTTTCCCGAATAGTTATCTCCATCGCAGTCATCCTACTGATGTTGCCCGCACGGAACATCTCACTTATGTTTGTCATCCGGATAAAGAAACTGCCGGACCGAATAATAACTGGATGGCACCCAAAGAAGCAAAACTAATGCTTACGGCCTTAAGTGAGGGTTGTATGCGGGGAAAAACGATGTATGTTCTGCCTTATATGATGGGACATCCGGATTCACCATATGCTAAAGCATGTATTCAACTTACCGATAGTTCCTATGTAGCAATTAGTATGCGGATAATGACCCGTATGGGTAAAGAAATTTTAGAAAAGATTGGTAATTCGGAAAATTTTGTCAAGGGCTTACATTCAGTAGGTGACCTTGACCCGAAAAAACGGTTTATTATGCATTTCCCGGAGGAAAATTTTGTTTGGAGTATTGGTTCAGGTTATGGCGGGAATGCCCTTTTGGGTAAAAAATGTTTTTCTTTAAGGATTGCTTCCTGGCTTGGATTAAAAGAGGGTTGGTTAGCCGAACATATGATTATTATCGGTATTGAAGACCCACAAGGTAAAGTTACTTATCTTACCGCGGCTTTACCTTCCGCTTCAGGCAAGACCAACTTAGCTATGCTTGAGTCAAGTTTGCCCGGTTACAAAGTATGGACTATCGGTGATGATATTGCTTGGCTGAATATCGGTCCGGATGGACGCTTATGGGCAATCAATCCCGAGACCGGTTTTTTTGGTGTGGTTCCTGGTACATCTATGAAAACAAATCCGAATATGGTACGCACTTTGAAAGCGGACAAATTTTTCCCGACACTTTTTACCAATACTGCTTTAGATTTGGACACTAACGAACCCTGGTGGGAGGGTAAAGATGGACCGACGCCGAAAAATTTGGTTGACTGGCAGGGAAAAAAATGGACCCCTGCTTCGGGACATAAAGCGGCGCATCCTAATTCAAGATTTACCGTGTCTATTTCTCAATGCCCAACTGTTTCACCTGAATTTAATAATCCGAAAGGAGTGGCAATATCAGCAATAATTTTTGGTGGAAGAAGGACGAAACTTATGCCTTTAGTGTATGAAAGTTTTAATTGGCAACATGGTGTATTTGTTAGTGCAAGGATGGGTACAGAAACTACTGCCGCAGCGACACACGAAGTAGGTGTACTGCGTCGTGATCCGATGGCGATGTTACCTTTCTGTGGATACAATATGGGTGATTATTTCCAACATTGGCTAAATATCGGCAAGAAATTAACTCATCCCGTAAAGGGACGAGGTCCTAACGGGACTTTTTGTCAACCGAAAATATTTCTGGTTAACTGGTTTAGAGTAGACGAAAAAGGAGATTTCCTCTGGCCCGGATTCCGGGAAAATATTAGAGTACTCAAATGGATAATTGACCGTGTAGATAAACGTATTCCAGCAAAAGAAACACCGATTGGGTTTATTCCGGATTTATCTTCTGATGGATTAGAAGTAGAAGGATTAAATATTTCAAAAAAAGTTTTAGAAGAATTGTTTGCTCTTTATCCAGAAGATTGGAAAAGAGAAATTGAGGATATTCGGAATTTTTTCCATAGTTTCGGTAAACGTCTGCCTGAGGAAATATGGACTGAGTTGGAAAATTTGAAAAAACGACTTCATCTGACTTAATTTTATTTCTAAAATAGATAAAAACTTCTTAAAGGAGAGCTACCCCCTATTAAGAGAAAAATGGAGGAAAAAAAATGGCTGAAGAAAATGCATTGAAAACTAAGGTAGAAGAAGTACTGCAACAAATCCGTCCCAGTTTACAAGCCGACGGTGGTAATCTAGAGTTAGTTGAAGTCACTGCTGAAGGAACAGTAAAAGTTAAACTTACTGGTGCTTGTTTCGGTTGCCCGATGTCCCAGATGACCCTGAAGATGGGTATTGAAAGATTGCTTAAGGAAAAAATACCCGAAATAAAAACAGTAGAAACAGTGTAACAAACGATTACAGCGATTATAAATACCGATTTCAGCGATTACCGATGGTGTCTCTATCTCCGTATCCGTGTTTTTATCACCGTAATCGGGTTTTAATAATCACCGTAATCAAAAAAGAGGTGTTCAAACTATGGAACCAGAACATTGTCCGGGGTATATTGGTAAAGATATAAAAATTGAACTGCACAAATGTCCCAATTGTGGTTATGAAGTAGAAATATTCAGTGATGAAGTAAAACGTAAATGTCCACAATGTAGCACAGAAGTTTACCGGGAAAGAACACCTTCCTGTATTGATTGGTGTAAATACGCTAAACAATGTCTCGGAGAAGAAAAATGGAAAGAATTACTTGGAGAAATAGAAAAAGGTGGACGCCCCAAAGGATGAAAAGTCCCGTTAGGACCTCGTCCCTTTACGGGAGAGAAAAAATAGATGCGTAAGTTTATAACCGTATTATTCGTATTTATTTTACTGGCTAACGGCTGTGTTTACACACAACCAAAAATTGAAGAGAAAGTAAAAGATTTTACTCTAAATAATCTTAAAGAAGAAAAGGTTAATTTAAAAGATTTCCAAGATAAAAAAATTATTTTTTTAAATTTTTTTGCGACTTGGTGTCCCTCTTGCCGTGAAGAGATACCTATTTTGAACAAGTTATATCCAGAATACAAAGATAAAGATGTAGAATTTATCGGAATTGATTTACGGGAAGATAAGAAAAAAGTAAATAATTTTGTGGAGAAATATAAAATTAACTACCCGGTCTTACTTGATTTGAAAGGGAAAGTTGGGGAACTTTACCGGATAAGTTCTATTCCCTTTAATCTTTTGATTGACCGGGAAGGGGTAATTCGTTTTGCGGGTAGTTTTTTAACTGAGGAAGAATTACGCAAAGAATTGGACAAAATTGTGCCACTGAAAAAAAGAAAGCCACTTATCTCGGGTGGAAAAAAGTGAGCGAGTTCCCTTTAGTCGCCAGTTTTTTGGCGGGAATAGCAACCTTTTTAAGTCCTTGTATTCTACCACTCATCCCGGCATATTTTTCGTTTATTACCGGTTATTCCTTAGAAGAACTAAAAGAAAGTGAGAAAAATTTTAGACCTTTAATTTTAAATACTCTCTTTTTTGTTTTTGGTTTCACAGTTATTTTTACTTTACTCGGTGCTTCGGCTACTTATCTCGGTAATTTACTGGCGGAAAAGAGAAACTTGTTGCGCCTCATTGGTGGTCTCGTAATTATTGTTCTCGGAATACATTTGACAGGAACCTATCGTTTTAAATTTCTTTACCAAGAAAAAAGAATCCACCTACGCAGTAAACCTCTGAGGTACATCGGTTCTTTTATTGCTGGGCTTGCTTTTGCCAGTGGTTGGACACCTTGTGTCGGACCAATACTTTCTTCAATTTTGATTCTTGCTTCTAACCAGGAGACAGTTTTAAAAGGGATGTTGCTCCTTTTTGTTTATTCTTTAGGTTTAGGTGTGCCTTTCCTGCTTGTCGTTTTAGCAGTGAACCGTTTTTTACTTCTTTTTGCTAAAATGAAAAAGTTTATTCGTGCAACTGAAATAATTGCTGGAGTAATCCTAATTTTTTTAGGTATATTATTGGTCACTAATAAATTATATCTTTTACAAGTACCTTTGTGACTTATTTTGATTACGGCGATTTTTGAGGCCGATTTCAACGATACTTCTTCACTAAATTATCACCGTAATCGGTTTTATAAATCGCTGTAATCTTCGCAATAAGAAGATGAGTAAAATTTATCTTAAAAAAAGCCAGTTAGTGGAAATGATTGCCCATTGCCGAGAAACTTTCCCCTATGAAGCCTGTGGTATCCTCGCCGGTAAACGAGGTAATCACCTCAATGGGCAAGTAGAAAAAATTTACCGGACAAAAAATGTCTCACCAACACCATATACCCGTTACTTTATTGACCCGCAGGAACAATTTAGAATTTTTAAAGAACTGGAAAAAGAAAATATGGAAATGTTAGCGATTTATCATTCACATACACATACACCGGCATACCCTTCAAAAACTGATTGTGAGTTAGCCGCCTATCCGGATGTTTTTTATCTAATTATTTCTCTGCTCAATCCTGAAGAACCAGTAATAAAATCTTATACTATTTTAGACGGAAAAATAAAAGAAGAAGAGGTGGAAATAAATGAATGAAGGAGAATCAATTTTAGACAAAATTGGGAACACACCACTGATTAAAATTGAAAAACTTATGCAAGGACTGAAAAATGTAGAAATCTATGCTAAAGCCGAATGGCTTAATCCCGGCGGCAGTGTGAAAGACCGTCCTGCATTACGGATAATTGAAACTGCAGAAAAGAAAGGTAAATTGACTAAAAATAAGTCGGGTAATCACCCCATTATTCTTGATTCTTCTTCCGGGAATATGGCGATTGCTTACGGGATGATTGGTGCAGTGAAAGGTTACCGTGTAGAGATGATTCTTCCGGAAAACGCTTCCGAAGAAAGAAAAAAAGTTCTTCGTACTTACGGTGTCAAACTTACCTTCACTAATCCGCAAGAAGGGACTGATGGCGCAATCCGTTATGTTCATCAATTATACGAAAAAAGTCCAGAAAAATATTTTTTTGCTGACCAGTATAACAATCCAGCGAATCCTTTAGCCCATTATAAAACTACCGGGAAAGAAATTATTAAACAAACAAAAGGTAAAATTACCCATTTTGTTGTTGGTATCGGTACCAGTGGAACGATTATGGGTGCCGGAAAACGGTTAAAAGAGTTCAATCCAAATATTAAACTTATTGCTGTAGAACCCGAACATGCGCTCCACGGTATTGAAGGACTGAAATATATGGGTAGTGCAATCGTCCCCAGTATCTATAATGAAAAATTTCTTGATGGCAAAATTTCAATTAAAACTGAAGATGCTTATGAGTATGCTCGGAAATTAGCACTGGTAGAAGGACTTCTCGTCGGTGAATCTTCCGGGGCGGCACTCTGGGCATCTCTACATTTAGCAAAACAGTTAGAAGAAAAAGGTGAAAAAGCGGTGATTGTTACCGTTTTTCCTGACCGCGGGGATAGATATTTTTCTACCCCGCTCTGGTGTCCAATAGAAGATATTATCCGTGGCTGGTAAGGAAAAGAAGGGAGAGTTTCGGGAACCCTTTTCTCGCTCGGTAATTCTTTGACCAGTAACGAGAATCATCAAAGTATTTGATGTCGCTCGAAAAAGAACCCCGAGACTCTCTGAGAAAGGAGCAAGCAGGTCAAAAGGAGGTTATTTCATAAGATGCTAAATCTTACTGATACAGAAAAAGAACGGTATGACCGACAAATACTGCTTTGGGGATTAACAGCACAGGAAAAAATAAAAAAAGCAAAAATCGGCATCATTGGTACCGGTGGTTTGGGTTCACCAATCTTAACCTATTTAGCGGTTGCCGGCGTAGGGAAAATTGTTGTTGCTGATAAAGACCATGTTGAATTGAGTAATCTTAACCGGCAAATTTTGCATTGGAACAAAGACATTGGCAAAGAAAAAACGGTCTCCGCCGAAGAAAAACTAAGACAAATCAATCCGAATGTAGAAATTGTCAGTTGTGCTACTGAAGTGACCGAAAAAAATATTGAACAAATTTTTCAAGATGCTGATGTTTTGATTGATGGATTAGACAACTATCCAAGTCGTTTTTTAATGAATGAATATGCTTGGAAAAAAAGGTTACCTTTTTTTCACGGTGCAATCTGGGGTTTAGAAGGGAGAGTAACGACTTTTATTCCCGGTAAAACGAGTTGTTTACGCTGTTTATATTCCGAAGCGCCACCGAAAGCAGTATTCCCGGTTGCCGGAGTAACGCCGGGACTGGTTGCGATGATACAAACTACCGAAGTGCTAAAATATCTTACTGGAACCGGGGAGTTACTTCTTGACCAGTTACTCATTTATGACGGTGAAACAATGGAATTCAGGAAAATACCCTTAAGAAAAAATCCAAACTGCCCGGTATGTTCTCGTTAAAATAAGCGATGACAGCGCTGAAAATAACGATATAAACAGATAAAAAACAGATTTCTTATCCGTCTGAATCTGCTTAAATCTGTTTGAATCGTCTTTATAAAAGAAGGAGGGAAAAAGTATGTCGGTAAAAGTAAGAATTCCTGCACCTTTAAGGAAATTAACCCAAAACAAAACCGAAATTGAAGCAAATGGGAAAACTGTCCAAGAATTGGTTGAAGATTTGGAAAAAAAATTCCCGGGGATGAAAGAGCGTCTCTGTGATGAAACCGGTAAAATCCGGCGGTTTATCAATATTTATGTCAACGAACAGGATATCCGTTTTCTGGAAAATGAGAACACTCCGCTCAAAAAAGATGACGAGGTCTCAATTATTCCGGCAATTGCCGGTGGCGAATTAGTTGATGGCCAACAGTTTCCGCCTTTAGCGGAGATAGTTTATCGTCATAAACCCTACACTATAGACCATACACCATTCACACTTATCCGTAAAAGAGGTTTCCTGCCATCTGTTCCTTTCTAAAATATTTTAAATAAGTGTTATAGAAAATATTAATAAATAAGAAAATTATTTATCTAAATTTTTTTCTTGACACATTTTTTTTACTGGAGTAAAATATCACTAAAATGATAATAATAGTGATGTCAGTCGCCAAGAATGGGAATTACAAGCACTTTCTCAAGAAAAATTGTAAAGGTCTTCCTTTGACATCATTGGAAAGATTGACAGAATTAAACGGAAAGGAGGCGAAAACATGAAGAAACAAAAATATTACCTTTTGGTTTTGGCGATTCTTTTCTTTCTCAGCCCATACGGAGAGACGAAGGAAAGAAAAGCAGAAGTGACTTTCAAAGTTAATGTAAGAGTTTCCAGCGGGACTCAGGAGGTCCAACTTTGGCTCCCTTACCCGGTATCGGATGAAAATCAGACAATTGAAGATGTAAAAGTTGATGGTAATTTTTCCCAGAATGGAATTTACCGAGAGAAAAAGTTTGGTAATTTGGCACTCTATTCTTACTGGGAAAAACCTAACGAAGAAGCGAAACTAAGTTTTTCTTTCAAAGTGACGAGAAAGGAAGTAGTCAAGAAAGATTTTCCTCAAAAGGAGACCGCTATTCCTCTGGAAGTAAAAGATTTTCTTGCTCCCACGAGTCTTGGGCCAACAGATGGAAAAGTTAAAGAAATTGCCCGGAATGCAACAAAAGGAAAAAAGACGACCATGTCCAAAGCAAGAATTCTATATGATTACTTAATTGACAATTTTGCTCGTGACCCGGCAATAAAAGGTTGCGGTCCGGGAAATGTTCTTCCCCTTCTTGAGACGAAAAAAGGCAAATGTGTTGACTTACATTCGGTCTATGTTTGTTTAGCAAAAAGTGTCGGTGTGCCAGCGAGAGAAATTATGGGTATCCGTGTTCCTAAAGGGACAGAAGGAAATATGACCGGAGCCTACCATTGCTGGGCAGAAGTTTACATTCCCGGGTACGGATGGATACCAATTGACCCTTCCGATGTGCGGAAGATAATTCTGGATAAGAAAATTGAGAAGTTAGAAGAAGCAAAGGAATATAGAGAATACTATTTCGGTGCAGTGGACGAGAATAGAATCCAGTTCGGCACCGGTAGAGACCTCACTCTTAGCCCGGAACAAAAGGCGGGTTTACTCAATTATTTTATGTATCCTTATGTGGAGGTGGACGGGAAACCACTTGACTGGTTAGCCCAGGAAGATTTGAAATACGAAATTACATTCAAGGAATTTTAGAATTTAAAAAGGGGAGGTGGAAAACGATGAAAATTGGTGCAAGGAATCAGTTAATCGGTAAAGTTACCGAGATTAAGAAAAATGGGATTATGGTTTTAGTGAAAGTAGAAGTTCCGGCAAAATCACAAATGGCCTCAGTGATGACCGAGGAATCTCTGGAAGATTTAGGCATAAAAGTGGGGGACAGCGTCCAGGTAATTGTAAAAGCAGTAAATGTTTTACTACTGAAGAAATAATTCTTTTTCTTCCCCAAAAAAAATTTGCTGGCAGGAGGTAAAAAGCAGATGCCTGAAAAAGGGACAATTATTTTCGTCCATTCGGATAGAATCGGAAGTGGTGACGAAAAACTTGGTGAAGTTTTAACTAAAACTTTCTTCTACACTTTAACTGAGGTGGATACTAAACCGGAAACGATAATTTTTATGAATAGCGGAGTAAAGCTGCCGGTAGAGAATTTAGAAGTTATTGAGCACCTGAAGAAATTAGAAGAAAGTGGTGTAAAACTATTAATCTGCGGGACTTGTCTCGATTATTTCAAAATTAAAGATGAAGTGAAAGTCGGTATCGTCTCCAATATGTACGAAATTGTAGAAATTTTTTTGTCCGCAGAAAAAGTAATTACTCTTTAGAAAATAGGGAAGAAAAGAACCTCGTCAGGGAGAGGTCTCTAACTGGCGTTAGACCGGGGCTGCAAACCCCGGGTATTCTGAAGCGATTCGGAATGTTGGGTTCGATTCCCAAGCCTCTCTTGACCCCGCACCAAATAAGTCATAGTTGGTTTTAGCTTATGCCGATTAGGTTAAACATTGTAGTGCTACTTAAGAAAAAAGATTTATTAATCGTTTACATTAACCGTGCATAACCCAACTAAAAAATAAAAGGCACGGATGACTTATTGGTGCGGGGTTGATTCTTTCCTTACCGCAAAATATGATTTGTTTGGAAAGGAGAAAAAATGTCTGTAGAAGTAAAAATCCCAGCACCTTTGCGTGAGCTAACTGGTAACCTGACGAAAGTAGAAATAGAAGGTAATACTGTCCAAGATTTAATTGAAAATCTGGAAAAACAATTCCCGGGAGTTAAAGAACGTCTTTGCGATGAGACCGGTAAGATTCGGCAATTTATTAATTTCTATGTGAATGAAAAAGATATTCGTTTCTTGGAAAATGAAAATACTAAACTCAAAGCCGGTGACGAGGTCTCAATCATTCCGGCAATTGCTGGTGGATAGTTTATAATCAAATAGTAGATAGTCCACAGTTGATAGTTAATAACTATAGGCATAAACTATAAACAACAACTTCAAGATTTTTTTGCCCGTTATCTCAATCAGAAAACGCAACTTTTTTTGTTTAGCAGTGTTTAATCTATAGCCTTACTATTCCCACACATTGCTGGATGCGCAAAAAATTTTTTTTAAAAAACTCTTGACAAGTTTTTTTATTTAAGTATAATATCACCAGATTGGTGATAAAAGTGGCATTGGGAGTAAAACAGTGAGACTTTCTACCAAAGGACGATATGGAACCAGAGCAATGTTAGATTTAGCAATTCATTACGGAGGAGAACCTGTATTGCTAAAAGATATAGCAAAAAGACAAGAAATTTCCGAACGGTATCTTGAGAATATAATGGTCAGACTTGTCTCCAGTGGTTTAGCAAGAAGCGCACGTGGTCAAAAGGGAGGTTTTAGCTTAGCAAAACCACCAAAAGAAATACGCTTAAGTGAAGTGGTACAAGTGCTGGAAGGTCCAATTGCACCAGTTGAATGTGTTGATAATCCAAGATTATGTAATCGTTCGCCGGATTGTGTTACTATTGAAATCTGGGGGCGGTTGAAAAAAGTGATGTTAGATTTGTTAGATTCAATAACTTTACAGGACATGGTAGAGATGGCGAGAAAAAAAGTTTCCAAATTTAGAATAAGACATATTACACCCTTATAAATTTTTTTTGCCAAGTAACATCACTAAAATGGTAATAATAGTGATATAAATCTAAACAACAGGAGGAAAAAGTAAAAATGGGACTATTAGAGGAAGCAAAAAACACTGATGTGCAAGCATTAGTGGAAGGATTAAATTTTAAGGAAAAGGTTGACCGCTCACTAACCCTGATTTCCGAAGCGTATAAAATTTACGGTGACGGACTTGTGGTTGCCAACAGTTTAGGAAAGGATTCGGTTACCGTTTGGGATTTAGCAAAACGAGTAAGTCCTGGAATTCGTGGATTCATTGTCACGACAAGGTTCAAACCAAAAGAGACAGTTGAATTTATGAATTATATGGTGAATAAATATCCGGAGTTAAAAATTTACAAAAATGATGAAGAAATTCCCGAAAAATTGTATGAAACCGACCCGAATAAATGTTGTGAGATTCTTAAAGTTATACCGACAAAATGGGCACTTCTGCAAATGGAAGCAACCTGTTGGGTAACCGGTTTAAGATGCACTGAAGGAAAAACTCGTACTGAGTTCAAAGAGGTGGAAGAGAGGGATAAAGAACTGGTTAAACTAAATCCAATCTTACTCTGGAAAGAAAGAGAGGTATGGCAGTATCTCGCCTTGTATGAAGTGAAAGTTAATCCTTTATACAAATTGGGCTACCGCTCACTTGGTTGTCTACCTTGCACGAAAATTACCAACGAAGAAGATGAACGGGCAGGAAGATGGGTTGGAACACTTAAGCAAGGGGGCGAATGCGGAATCCATACTAGACCACTGAAATAATCTGCCATTGATAAAGTCAAATAGGAGGAAAACTGAAAGATGGAAATAAAACAAGATAAAAAAACCTTAACCAAAATTGATGAACCAATAATTGAAAAAATTGTCCAGGCAATTCAGTCAATAAAATACGGCTGTGTCCAAATTGTAATTCATAATTCGGAAGTAGTCCAGATTGAAAAGACCGAAAAGATGCGTTTTGATAAGAACTGTATGAGGTGTAAATAGCCTACCCGACAACGGGAGGCGGAAATAGTTCATAGTTAATGGTTGATAGTTTAAAAATTACCAGACAACCGGAAGATAAGAATTAAGAAACTGTTAATGTAAAAAATAGTAAACTCGCAGAGAACACAGAATATTCGCAAATTACGCAGAGAAAAATAATTTCAGCGTAATCTGGGGTGTTTCTGCGAACTCTGCGGATTACCGAACGAGAATTAAGAAAAGGAGAGAAATGATGAAAAAACTAAAATATATTTTGTTTTTGCTGGTAAGTATTTTGGTGCTTCAGCAAACTTTACAAGCAGTAGAAGTAGATGAACTGCTTTTAGACCGTCTTGTGGAAAAAGGAACAATTACACAAGAAGAAGCAGCAACTATAAGGGCAGAAGCAGCAATAAAAACACAAGAAGAATTAGCCCGAAAGAAAAAGTTCAATGTGGAAGGAAAAAGTAAAATTGACCTGAGCGGCTATATCCAAGCACAGTATGTAGTAGATGATGCTTCGGGTAGCGCGGATACCGGTAGAGTCCGACGGGTACGTCTTGACTTCCGTGGGAAAATAAAAAATGTTGGCTGGAGAGTACAGACCGACGCCTACCCGGTGCGGCTCTTGGATGCTTATCTTGATTATCCAGTCTCTTTTCTTAACCTGCGAGTCGGACAGTTCAAAGTGCCTTTTGGACTGGAGAACTTAGAATCAAGTCCAAAGTTAGATACCATTGAACGGGCACAAATCAGTGAACGTCTTGTTCCCGGAAGAGACTTACCTTCCGCATCGGGTCGGGATATTGGACTGCAATTAAGTGGTGAGTTTGCTCCGCAAGGAACGAAAATTCTTGATTATGCGGTTGGTATTTTTAACGGACAAGGAATCAATACTTCCGATGCTGACGAAAAAAAGGACTTGGTTGCACGGATTGTTTTTTCTCCCCCCGTAGAAGTATTAAAGGGACTTTCAATCGGAGCAGCATACTACACGGGTAACTGGGACTACGAACGGAAAAAAACGAGATTCGTCCTTGACAAAACCACGGTTACGGTGAATGATTCACTAATCGTTGATGACTGGTTAACCAGAGAAACGAGAACTGGCTTTGAGTTAACTTATCTTCGTGGTCCTCTTTCCATTAAAGGTGAATATATCACTGGCAAGGATAAAGGAACTGGTATTTCCGGCACGGGCACGAATGAGAAATGGGACAGCAGCAAGGAACGAACGATTGACCGTCTTGGTTGGTATGCCCAAATAGGTTACAAATTGAAAGAGCTTGTCCCTTTAGATTTGGAAATAGTAGCGAAATACGATTCCTATGACCCAGATACGAATCTGTCCGAAGGACCGTATAAAGATAAGAACTATTTCACCTATACTATTGACCCAAAAACCGGCAAACCTCCTATTGACTGGACTCAAGCCGGAGGAAAAGGATACCGTGGTCCCTATGACCCAACGCGTGATGTCTATAAGAAAGATATCCTGACCGTTGGTTTGAACTGGTTTCTCAGTAAAGAAGCAAAAATACAACTGAATTACGAAATTAGAGAAGAGAAAGAAGGTCCAAAAGCGGATAACAATCGTCTCATTACGCAGTTTCAGGTTCAGTTTTAATAATCCCCTCACCCCTCCCTCTCCCTCTCCGAAGGAGTCCGATACTCGGCCTCTTCGGAGTCATCGGACAAGGGGAGAGGATTAAGGTGAGGGTAAAAAAAGGAGAAAAATCAGATGAAAAAATTGATTAGTAGTTTATTGTTGGTTGGTTTGTTGGTTAGTAATTTCGGATTGGTCGGACTTCAGGCACAAGAACTGAAAGGGACAGTAACTCTCTCCGGTGCCTGGGCGATTTATCCGACTGCAGTTGCCTGGGCAGAGGCGTTCCAGAAAAAGTATCCCAAGGTAAAGATTGATGTCTCCGCCGGTGGTGCGGGTAAAGGTGCGGCGGATGCGATTGCCGGATTGGTAGATATCGGAATGGTTTCCCGTGACCCTGACCCAGCAGAGATTAAAAAGGGTATAGTGCCGGTTTATATCCTGCACGATGCGGTTTATCCAGTGATTAGTGACAAAAATCCAGCACTGAGCGACCTTTTCAAGAAAGGTGTAAAAAGACAGACCTGGATTGATATTTATATCACCGGGAAAATCACCACCTGGGATGAAGTAGTTGGTCGTAAAATAGGTAAACCGATTCATGTTTACACCCGTTCCGATTCCTGCGGTGCTGCGGCAAGTTGGGCCGCCTATTTAGGTAAGAAACAGGAGGATTTGAGAGGTGTAGGTATCTATGGTGACCCCGGCTTATTAGAAGCAGCAAAAAGGGACCCGATTGGCATTGGCTTTTCTAACTTCAGTTATGTTTTCACCCGCGAAGGAATAGTAGTTAAAGGAGCGAAATTAGTTCCAATTGACTCTAACGAAAATGGTCTCGCTGATGCGGATGAGATTTACAACGACCGTGAGACAGCGATTAAAGCCATAAGAGCCGGCAGATACCCGGCAACAAGAAGAAACTATTTCTTTGTCAAAGGTAAGCCCAAAGGATTGGTAAAGGAATTCATTGAGTTTGCCCTTTCTGATGAAGGAACAAAAATTGTAGATGAAGTAGGAACGAGTCTTCCTCTCTCAAAAACAGAAAGAGAAAAAGTGTTAAAAGGTTTGCAATAGAAGATACGGGGGAGGCGGGTTTATCTTTCACCTCCTTCCCTTCGCCTCCCCTACCACTTTTTTGGGCAAATGCGGAGAGCAAATGGATATAAGAAGATTTAAAGATATTGTTGCACAGAGAATAATGTTTTTTTTCTGTGTATTTGTTTTGAGTTTAACTTTTCTGATGGCATTCGGTTTATATCAAAGGTCCAAGCCAATCTTGGCAATAAGAAGTTTAAAAGATTTACTCTTTTCCAGCATATGGCATCCGACTCAAGGTCAATTCGGTTTAGCCAGTTTTATCGCTGGGACGCTTTGGGTGACCGCGATTGCGATAGTCATTGCTGTACCTTTAAGTATATTAACCGCAATATATCTTTCAGAATACGCTCCTAAAAAATTGCGTGAATTTGCTAAGCCAATAATTGATTTACTTGCCGGGATTTCACCGGTTGTCTATGGTGTCTGGGGAATAATTGCCATTGTCCCGTTAGTTAGAGATTATCTGATGCCCTTCTTCAGCGAGAAATTACCATTTTTCCCATTCGCTTCAGATAATTATACTGGTTTCACTGCACTTACTGGAGGAATTGTTTTAGCAGTAATGGTTTTTCCAATCATTATTTCTATTGTTGAAGAAGTAATCAGGACAGTGCCTTTTGAAATGAGAGAAGCGTCATTGGCTTTAGGTGCAACCAAATGGCAGACGATAAAATATACAGTTTTAAAAAAAGCCTGGCCAGGGATTATTGCGGCAATAATCTTAGGTTTATCCCGTGCTTTCGGAGAGACAATGGCAGTTCTGATGGTTGCTGGTTGTGACCTGCACGGTTTTCCCAAATCAATTTTTGATACTGCCTATCCTTTGCCCGCGCTGATTGCTAATACTTACGGTGAGATGATGTCTATACCTTTATATGATGCAGCGGTACTTTTGGCGGCATTTGTCTTACTTGTAGTTACTACATTATTTAACATAATTGGCTGGGGAATTCTATTGCGTATTGAAAGGAAAGAATTTTAAAATGGATAAACGAAAGATAGAAGAGAATATTTTCAAAGGTTTGATGATATTCTCCACATTTGTGGTTGCGGGGAGTTTAATCCTTATTTTGGTGACTATATTCCTAAAAGGCTTTCCTGCCTTAAATTTGGATATGCTTATTAAGACTCCGAAGGGTGGATATTATTTAGGTAAAGAAGGCGGCATCCTTAATGCTATATTAGGCTCAATTGTTTTGGGAATAGGAGCAACATTTTTAGCCCTGTTAGTTGCTCTTCCGGTAGTCTTTTATTTGAATTTATACCTGAAGAAAAAATCAAAATTTGCATTGCTTGTGCGTTTTTTATTTGATGTTCTCTGGGGTATACCTTCTATTGTTTACGGAGCATTTGGTTTTACAGTGATGGTCTTTTTGCGACTACAAGCATCTTTGCTCGCCGGAACGATTACCGTGGCTTTACTTATTCTACCGTTGATGGCAAGAAGTATGGACGAGGTCTTAAAGATGATATCTTTTGAATTGAAAGAAGCATCATTTGCTTTAGGTTCAACTAAATTAGAAACTGCGGTCAAGATAGTTTTTAGACAGGCATTACCGGGAATAATCACTGCCATCCTGATTGCTTTTGGCAGAGGTATCGGTGATGCTGCTTCAGTTCTATTTACCGCAAGTTTTACTGACTCTTTGCCTTATTCTTTATTTAAGCCAGTGGCAACTTTGCCTTTAGCGATATTTTTCCAATTGGGAACACCGTTTCCTGAGGTGCAAGAGCGTGGTTATGCTTCAGCATTAGTATTAACCGTAATAATTTTGCTAATCAGTATATTATCAAGATTTTTATCCAAGAGATTTACAAAACATATTGTCAAGTAGCCCCTCACCCCTAACCCTCTCCCTCTGAGGGGAGAGGATAAAGGTGAGGGTGAAAAAAATGAGGAGTGACAAAATGGAATTCAAGACGCATATCAGTGTAAAAAATCTAAGCGTATGGTATGGTGAACACCAAGCAGTAAATAAGGTAAACATTGATATTCCGGACAAAAAGATTACTGCTATCATTGGACCATCGGGTTGCGGAAAAACGACATTGCTTAAATCGCTCAACAGATTGTTGGACGATTTAGATGGAGCGAAAGTAACCGGTGAAGTTGTGGTTGACGGAGAAGATATATATGCAGCAAAAGTAGAATTAACTCATATCCGAAAGAAGATGGGACTTCTTTCGCAGAAACCTCAAGTTTTGCCAATGTCAATCTATGATAATGTTGCTTACGGCTTAAGAATTCATGGAGTCAAAGGGAAGGAACTTATTAAGCGGGTGAATCAACTGGAGAAACAATGTCCATTTTTTGATGTCTGCCCAGAGAAAGTGCATTTAAAGAAAGGTAAAGAGATGGATTTTTTAGTAGAGACATACTTAAGAATTGCTGGGCTCTGGGACGAAGTGAAAAATCGTCTTCACTCGTCAGCCACGAAACTTTCTATTGGTCAACAACAAAGACTTTGTTTAGCAAGGGCACTCGCGGTGGAACCAGAAATAATTCTCGCTGACGAACCTACCTCTGCTCTTGACCCACTTTCCAGTCAAAACATTGAGCGAATGCTCGTTCAACTGAAGAAAGATTATACTATAATCGTAGTCACGCATATTCTCCGTCAAGCGAAAAGACTTGCTGACTATATCGTTTTCCTTTACTTAGGTGAAATAATTGAACACGGACCAGCAGAAGAATTCTTCCAAAATCCAAGAGAAGAATTGACTAAAGAATACTTAAAGGGTATAATCAGTTAAAATGTGTTTTTACCCGATAAATCTGAAGATTGTAAATAGAAGATGTGTAGTTATTGGTGGTGGAAGAGTTGCGGAAAGAAAAGTAAAAAGACTGCTTACCTTTGGTGCTAAAGTAACCGTGGTCAGTCCCAACTTGACTGGAAGTTTAAAAAGACTTGTCCAGAAAAAGAGGATAAAATACATCAAGAGAGAATACTGGCAAGGAACAATTAAAAACGCTTTTCTCATCTTTGCTGCTACTTCTGACCGTAAAGTTAACCGACAAATTGCTTTTGCGGCAAGAAAATTGAATATTCCGGTTAATGTCGCTGATTCGGTTAAAGAATCTACATTTATTCTTCCCGCAATTCATAGAAGAAGGAATGTAACGGTTGCTGTCTCTACCGATGGCGAGTCACCTTCTTTAGCAAGAAAGATTAGAGACCAACTGGGAAAATTAGTTTGATGAACAAATTTATTTCAATTTTCCAACATTATCTAATTGAAGTTGTCCCAGCGTTAGGTATCGGTTTTCTCATCAGTGGAATAATTAACGAGTTTGTTCCCCATAAATGGGTTGACCGAAATTTAGGTGAAAAAGGAATTAAACCAGTATTTTATGCAACTTTGACCGGCACCTTATTGCCGGTTTGCTGTTGGGGTTCTCTGCCGATTGCGGTTAGTTTCTACCAGAAAGGGGCAGGATTAGGTCCGGTTCTTGCCTTCTTAGTAGCCACCCCAGCAACTTCAGTGAGCGCGCTTTTAGTCACCTGGAAACTCTTGGGATTAAAGTTTGCAATTTATACCTTTTTTTCGGTAATGACGATGGGGATGCTTATCGGATTGATTGGTAACACTTTAAAATTTAAACCAAAAATTAAGAAAGTTGAAATCTGTCCTCATTGTGAACAGGAAAAAGAAGAAAATCATCTCTGTGTTAAGAAAACAATCGTCCAAAGAATAGTTTCGGTGTCCCGTTTTGCTTTCATTGAGATGCCTAAAGAAATTGGACTGGAAACATTGTTTGGTCTTTTTTTAGCGGCTTTGGTCAGTGCTGTGGTTCCCATCGGAAGTTGGATTAGAAATTACCTTTCTGGTCTTCGAGGTTATTTATTCTCTTTAATTTTTGGTTTAATAATGTATTTTTGTGCAACCGCGAGTGTTCCTTTAGTCCACGCTTTAATTAATCAAGGATTGGAGAAAGGTGCAGGACTGGTTCTTCTGCTTATCGGACCGATTACAAGTTACGGAATGATTTTGGTAATTAGAAAAGAATTTGGGGCAAAAATTCTGCTTGTCTATTTGGGTTTCATTTGCTTAAGTGCTTTGTTTCTCGGATATATTTTTTCTCTTATTTAAATACTAGAAAATCGCTGTAATCATTTGGAATATGAAATGAAAAAAGGAATGACATCTCTTGTTGGTGCTGGACCGGGAGCTCCCGGACTAATTACACTTGAGGGACTCAAGTGTGTGCGCGAAGCCGATATAATTATCTACGACCACTTAGTGAGCAAAGAGATACTCAAACTGGCAAAACCGGGGGCAGAAAAAATTCCGGTAAGTAGATTTGGCAAACTCCACAAGAACGGTTTTGCGGTTGACCAAGAAAAAATAAACGAACTCCTCGTAACCAAAGCAAAGGAAGGTAAGATTGTTGCCCGACTGAAAAATGGTGACCCTTTAATTTTCGCTCGCGGAGGACAGGAAGCGGAACATTTAGCCAAAGCAAAAATACCTTTTGAAATTATTCCTGGAGTTACGGCAGCAACCGCAGCCGCAGCACAAGCAGGTATTCCTCTTACTGACCGGCGCTATGCTTCAGTTCTCAGTTTTGTTACCGGGCATGAGGACTCTGCCAAGAAAACTACAGCGATTGATTGGGAAAATATTTCCCGTAAAGGTACATTGGTTTTCTATATGGGTGTAGAGAATCTCAGTTTTGTTGTTCAACAATTAATTCACTTTGGAAGACCTCTTCAAACTCCGGTGGCAATCGTGGAAAAGGCAACCTTACCCGGAGAAAAGATTATAATTGGCAACCTGAAGAATATCGTTAGGAAAGCGAAAGAAAAAAATATAAAACCGCCAGCAATAATCATTGTTGGTGAAGTGGTTAAATTGGGTAGACAGTCATAAGCAAAAAAGGAGGGAAAAAGGATGGCTGTAGTCTTCATCCCCGCGGGGGTAAGAAAAATAACTTTAAACAAAGATAAACTAAGAATTAAAGGAAAGACAGTTGGAGAGGTCATCAAAAATTTAGAAAAACAGTTCCCTGAATTGCAGGAAAAAATTCTTGATGAGAATGGATGTTTGAGAAGTTATGTAAATGTTTTTGTTGATCAAAAAGATATTCGTACTCTGGAAAACTTGGATACAAAGGTTAAAGAAAATAGTCAAATTTCTATCATTCCAGCAATTGCCGGTGGAAATGCAAAATATAACATAAAAGAATTAAAATCAATAGGGTTTATGAAACAAAAGGAGAAAGATTTGTTTTCTGTAAGATTACGTATTGTTGGGGGTCACCTTACCAGTGGACAACTGCCTAAGTTAGCTGAGATTGCTCAGAAATACGGGCGTGGATATATTCATCTTACTACAAGACAGGGGGTTGAGATACCCTACATTCATTTCAATGATTTTGAGAATCTTAGGCGTGAATTAGCCGGGGTTGGTCTTGAGGTTGGCGCCTGCGGTCCCCGGGTAAGAACAATTACTGCCTGCCAGGGCGAAATCTGCTCTCACGGATTAATCAGACCACAGGAACTGGCAAGACTAATTGACGAAAGATTCTTTGGTCGTAGCGGCTATCCACACAAGTTTAAAATTGGTATTGCCGGTTGTCCCAACTCCTGCACTAAACCCTACGAAAATGACTTCGGGATAGGAGGCACAATTGAAAAGAATTTCTACCCGGACAAATGCACACTTTGCACTCTTTGTGTGGAAGCCTGTCCGGTGAAAGCTCTAAAAATTAATGTTGATGAACTTGAGTATGACCGTCAGAAATGTATTGGTTGCGGGGAATGTGTTTTCATCTGTCCCACCGGTGCCTGGGAGGAAAAGCGTGAGGGATATGTAATTTCTGTTGGTGGCAGAATGGGTAAATTCCCTAAACTTGGGGTATGCCTGGGGACAGTGTGGGAGAAAGAAACATTATTCTCTCTTTTAGAGAAAGTTCTGGAATTTTATAAAGAGGAAGGAAAGAAAGGCGAACGTTTCGGCGAAACGCTTGAACGTCTCGGTCTGGAATACTTTAAGGAAAAAACACACCCGTTCTGAAAACCCATCAGGGTTCTGAAGAAATGGAAAATTTAAAACCGGATGCAAATTTAGACCTGCGCGGAGTAATCTGTCCTCTTAATTTCGTGAAAACAAAACTTAAACTTGAAGAGATGAAAAAAGGTGAAATTTTAGAAGTTCTCCTTGACGAAGGTGAACCAATCAGAAATGTTTCCCGCAGTATCAAAGAGGAAGGACACCAGATTATCAAAGTAGAAAAAATCGGACAAGTATATAAAATTCTCATCAGAAAGGAGTAAAAAATGGTAAAAGTTAAGATTCCTACACCTTTACAGAAATTTACTCAGAAGCAAACCGAAGTAGAAGCAGACGGTAAAACCGTTGCTGATTTAGTAGAAGATTTGGAAAAGAAATTCCCCGGAATCAAAGAACGCCTCTGTGATGAAACCGGTAAGATTCGTCGGTTTATTAACATTTATGTCAACGAAAAAGATATTCGTTTTTTAAAAAACGAAAGAACAAAACTGAAAGACGGTGACGAAGTATCAATCATCCCGGCAATTGCCGGAGGACAAAAATCGTTCAACGATAAACGTTCAACGTTTAACGAAAAATGGTTTAATTTTGAAAGACTTGAAGTTTATCAAATCGCAGTAACATTTGCCAATGAAATTTATGAAATTACAAAAAACTTTCCTAAAAGTGAGATGTATGGTATTACAAACCAATTAAGAAGAGCATCTATTTCAATCTCATTGAATATTGCAGAAGGAAGTGGTAGATCAAAAAAAGAGTTTAAACATTTTTTAAGTATGGCAAAAACTTCGGTATACGAATGTATCCCGTTACTGCAAATTTCATTTCTGCAAAAGTATATTAGCAAAGAAATTAAAGAAGAATTTTATAAAAAATCTGTCAGATTGGCTCAGATGATAAGCGCATTGATTACTTCGTTGAACGAATAACGAATAACGTTGAACGAATAGAGGGACAATTATGGAATTTACTGAAGAACAAATTGAACGCTATAGTCGGCAGATAATTCTCCCGGAAGTCGGGGGTAAAGGTCAAGAGAAATTGCTGAAAGCAAAAGTGCTTATAATTGGCTGCGGTGGACTGGGTTCACCTGCGGCATACTATTTAGCCGCTGCCGGTGTAGGCAAAATTGGATTAGTAGATAGTGACAAAGTTGAGTTAAACAACCTTCAGAGACAAATTTTGCATTTCAGTAAAGATGTTGGGAAAGTAAAGACCGAGTCAGCAAAAGAAAAATTGCAGATGCTCAATTCTGATGTAGAAATTACCACCCACCCCCTCAGACTTACCTCAGAAAATATTCTTGAAATCGTTAAAAACTACGATATAATAATTGATGGCAGTGATAATTTTCCTACACGTTATTTAGTAAATGATGCTTGTTTTTTTCTTAACAAACCGTTATCCTCCGGAGCAATACTCAGGTTTGACGGTCAGGCAACCACAATTTTGCCAAAAAAAGGACCTTGCTACCGTTGTCTTTATCCTGAGCCACCCGAACCCGGGCTAATTCCCTCCTGCCAGGAAGCCGGCATACTTGGTGCAGTCGCCGGAATTATTGGTCTAATTCAAACTAACGAAGTTTTGAAATTAATTCTCGGTATTGGCAATTTACTTGTCAGTAAATTACTCATCTTCAACGCTCTCCGAATGGATATTTCGGTCCTGTCTATCCAAAGAAATAAAAATTGTCCTCTTTGTGGTGAAAAACCGACAATAAAAAAACTCATTGATTACGAAGAATTTTGTCACCTGAGACCAAGATGAGCGATATAGATTAAAGTATGAGAATTCGTTCTTCTTTTTTGTTAGGCGGAATTATATTCGGGATAGCAAATCTCCTATTTTATTTGGTTCTCAGTCCCGGACTATTCGGAAGACCAACCGCGATTGCTCTCGGTGGACCTTTAGCCACAACACTTGCCTGGATAGAGAATACTTTTCTTGGCAGAAATAAACTATTTTCTGGGATTCCTCCCATTTTTTGGACTCTCCTACCCGGAATTCTTCTTGGTTCATTTATTTCTGCACTCATCTCTAAAGAACTAAAATGGACATCATTCAAAAAGACAAAATTGAGAAAGGCACAATTATTCCAAGCAATTATTGGGGGGATATTAGTTGCTTTCGGTGTCCTTTTGGGAAACGGTTGCTTGATTAAGCATCTGCTCTCGGGCATACCTGGCTTATCAGCTGAAAGTTTAATCGTATTTCTCGGAATTGTTGCTGGGATTCGGACCACCTTGAAAATACAGGAAAAAATTCAAAGATAAAATGAATTTAAAATTTTCGCTTTTAACTTTTTTACTCGGCATAATCCTTGGAATAGTTCTACATTATACCGGCTTTTGTGTGTACGGTTCTCTCGCTGAATGGATAAGTGTACACTCAGCAAGACGCTTAGTAGGTGTTGCAGCAGCAATGTTAATTTTTGCAGGAGTAGATTTTTGGGGGTTCAAAGGCAATATTTCTTGCGGAAATATCTGGAAGGGATACTTGGGATTACACTCTTTTCTTGGTGGCTTTATCCAAGGGGTTGGTTATGTTTTGATTACTGCCTGTCCCTTAACTCTCCTTGTCCGTCTTGGAGAGGGAAGTAAGTTGCATCTGGTTGCCTTTTGCGGTTTTATCCTTGGCACTGCATTTTTTGGTCACTTGCGAGGACCGATAGTAAACTTTTTTTCGCCTTTCACTCTCCAACCTCCTACTGGCATAGGTTCTGAAATAGTGACTGTATCCGCAAAATCCGTTAATTCGTCAATTTTTTCTATTCCCACAATTGATAACAAAACTTTTACTCTTGGTAAGGCGGTCTCCCTTATTTATGTCGCTCCGGAATGTTGCCCCTTTTGTCATCCGCAAGCAATAGAAATGATTAATCGTTTGAGCAAGCAATTTAGCAAAAAGGGATTAGTCACTCTCGGTATTTTTCGGAAGCATTCTTTAAATGAAATGATAAAACCTTTCATCAAAAAGTATAATCTTTCCTGGCTTATTGCCCGTGACCCGGATTTTATTTTTCTTAAAAAATTGGGAATTAATAAAGAAAAATTTTTTGTAGTAATTTTACTGGACAAACAAGGAAAAATAATTCTGAAACAAGAAGATTTTAGTAAGGTGGATTTTATTAAATATAAACAAGAAATAGAAAAATTGTTATCTATAAAATAGCCGCAGACTTATTTGTAGCTCAGATTTCAATCTGGGGTATGGAGTAATCATTCGGGGAAATGGACGACCAAGATAATCAGTTGATGTTCAGGTTCAAAGAAGGTGATGTTTCCGCATTTGAAGAATTACTAAAAAAATATGAAAAACTCATCCTCAATCTTGTTTATCGCTTTCTTGGAAGTAGCAATGATGCAGAAGACTTAACTCAAGAAGTTTTCTTGAGGGTCTATCGGGCAAGAGAGACCTGGCAGCCAAAAGCAAGATTCTCCACCTGGATTTACCGGATTACTGCCAATCTTTGTTTCAATTGGCGTAGAAAGAAAACCTTCCTTAGTTTAGAAGATGTGTCTCCCCCTCCTTCTCTCACTACTGAAAGTAACGAAAATACTGAACTAAAAAAAGAAATCCAGAAGGCACTCCTTTCTTTGCCCAAAAATCAGCGTCTTGCTCTTATCCTTTGTCATTATGAAGATAAATCCTACCAGGAAATCAGCGAACTGCTTGGTTGTTCAGTAAGTTCAGTGAAATCGCTCATTTTCCGTGCCCGCCAAAATTTGAAAGCACGAATAGTCACGAATAAGCTACACGAATAAATACGAATAAACAAAATTCGTGCTTCATTCGTGATTAAGGAATTGACCACAACTTTTTACAGGTTTAAGGGTTTAATCTTATGGAGGGACAAAAATGAAATGCCGTAAAGTAAGAAAAAATCTTTCTGCTTATTTTGATAACCAATTACAGATTACAGATTACAGATTACAGATTGAAGAACATCTTCGCTCTTGCCTTTCTTGCCAAGAAGAGTATAATTTACTCCAGCGTGTCGATGGACTATTAGAGAGAATAGAACCAATTGAACTAACTGAAACTTTTCACCCAAGATTATGGCAAAAAATCCATTTTCCCAGGAAGGAACGCTGGTTTGAGAAATTCGGCACTTTTTTTCCTTTCCCTCTGACCGCGAAAATAGTATTCGTTCTCTTTGCGGGTATTTTTATTGGAACAGTCGGTTTCTTTATCCGTAAAGAAAAAATTGTGCAAGAATTCAGAAATGATTATTCTTTCTCAATCGGCTTAAGAAGTTTCGCTGATATACCGACGAATTCGTTTGAAGAAATTGTACAATCAATAAAGGAGTAGACTGAAATGATAAGAAAAATTTTAGTTGTTTTTATTCTTCTTGGACTATTTGTTGGAGTTGGTTACCTGACTCACCATTTCTGTTGTCGCTTATTTTTGAGCAAGGGATTAACCCATCGTTTTTCTCCCCTTAAAGAACTGAAACTGAGTAAAGAACAAAAAGAAAAAATTGATTCTCTCAAAAAAGACCTCGCTAAAGAATTGGTTAGTTTAAGAAAAGAACTCGCCACAGAAAGAATAAAATTAGCGCAGTTGCTTACCGAAGAAAAACCCGGCCAGAAAGAAATTGATAAATCAATTGAAAAAATTTCTTCCCTCCTTAAAGAACAGCAGAGAAAAACTATCAGCCATACACTTAAAATAAAAGAAATTCTCACCCCGGAACAAGAAAAAAAGTTCTTCAGTTCACTTACTCAGTATTTCTGCGAAGGTTGCCGTGCCGAAATTGGAAGTGGGGAGTGCATCTGTGGCAAATGTGGGAAATATTGGTAGACCATGCCTGCACCTGTGAAGCCCGCACAGGTGTCGCAGGCACAGGTGACCTATCGGGAAGATTATGAATTTCAAAAAGGAGGTATTCTTAATAATATTTTTGACTATGATTTTAGGAAAATCTTTGGCTTTAGCTCAAGATGAAATTTTTGAACAAATTAACAAGGGTTTAGAAAGCCCTAAGACCAGAGAAGAGCGTAGGCCACATTTGGCAGACCTATTTGAAGCTATGACTAATCCTAAAAGTTACATCATATACAAAGAAGTATACTTCTCCAGTCGTTATTCTTCAGAATTAAAACAGGTTGAAGGCAGAAATTCACTCGGTTTTATTTTGTTCGGTACTTTTTCTGGACCAAAGGGTCAAATTGGTGACCTGAATGTGCAGTTCAGAACTGCTTATTATAGTAATCAGTTTGCTTTTGGGGAAAGAATGGCCCGCGAATATACTGAAAAATTGGATGATTTTGAAGTAGAACTGCATAATGCTTATTTGCGGCTGCGCGCTCTCCCACCAATGCTTAATGTAAGAATAGGTCACTTCTATGCGCCTTATGGAATCCAACCCTGGATTGATACACACGGCACCCTTTTACAAAGCCCGGCAATGGAATTCAGCGGTTTAGACCGGGACTGGGGAGTGGCTCTTGAAGGACAGAATGACAAATTAGAATATCAGTTAGGTTTAACCCGTGGCTCGGGTATGGAATACTTTGAACGGGATAACAATTTTGCCTTGGCGGGTAAACTTTCAACTCCGCGTATTGGGCAACGCCTTAATGACTGGTTAGGAATTTCATTTTTGATAGGTAGAATCTTTGACCCGATGGCTGTAAAAAGACTACGCGACTTTGCTGTGGATGAAAAAAAAGAAAAATTCAAAGGCAATATCATTGAGAGATGGCGCGCAGGTATTGATGGGCAGAAAATAGTTGGTCCAGCACGCATAAGATTTGAGATTTCCGGAGGAGAGGATGCCAAGAAGGAATCTGTCCTGGGGGAATTTATTGAGGTTAAGTATGCCTTAGGTAAAGAAAATCGCTGGTCAATGTATTTACAATCCGAAAATTTGACGCAAAACATAAGTCGTTCTAATAGTGATTCTAACACTGCCATACGCTGGGGGACCAGCTATAGTTTCTCTGCTAATTATAATCTCCAGTTTGTAGTCTCCAGAGACTTAAATACCGTTTTTGGCAGGGAAGATACCTGGGTTGGATTATTGTTCTATGGTCAGAAAGGCGGTAGATGGTTTGATTGGTAAGATTTTATCGGTAGACCATGACCTATCGGAAGGACTGGAGGCGCCTTATGAAGAAAAGGTTGACTGTTTTGATTGTGGGTTTAGCAAGTTTATCGTTGTTCAAGACAAACGCATTTGGTCAAGCTCAGGTTGTGCCCTGCCAGTTGAATAATGCCGACCAGGATACTCTGCGTCTTTTCCCAGAAAGAACAAATTACCGCACAGAGTTTATCCGTACCGATGAAGTGGGCGAAAGCCGCGGTATGGGTGGTGAGGCATTGTATCGGGAGTTAGAAAAACGCTTAGGCGATAAGTGGGATCCTATTTGGGAAACCAAAGACATTCCTTATGTTTTTTACGAGATTTTGAAAGGACCGGACAGAATCGGTTGGGTTTTTGGGGCTAATCAGGGCTGGCCAGGTGCAGACAATTCTCAGTTGATGCATGCCTTTGATTTAGACGGAAGGATTTCTGAATTTTATTACCAGAAACTACCTTCTTTGGAAAAGGAACGGCTTCAAACAAAAGAATTCTATTCGCAATTTATTGGTTTGACTCTGGAACATTTCTATGTTCATGAACAGTTAGAAAATTTGGCGGCCAAGGATAAGGATATTCTCGCATTGGATATGATTAGACGCATTCAAGACCCAACACAGAAGGAACATGAAGGTTTTCAAAAGACCTTAAGAGGAATGAAAAAAATCCTTATCTACATAGATGATTTTAAATTTGGCAATAGGATTAAAAAAGATGAGGTTTTTCAGAAGATAAAATATCTGGTGGGAAACAAAGATAAGATTCCTCTGCTAAGCGAGGATGCTCTATTCCAGATTAGAAAAAGTTTTCCTGATGCTTCAAGGTTTGTTGTAGATTTTGTTTCCTTAAAGAATAGCAGTTCTCTTATTGAAGAACGTTTAGGTGATAAACTTGATCCTAAGACCGAACCGGTTGATCTGGTTTATCCGGTTTATGTGGTTTACAAAGACCAAGTTTATAAAGAACCCTTTGTGCGGGGATTTGTTTTGGGATATGTGTTGCCCCTGGTGATAGATACGCTCCAAGGTAGATTTACGGCAGTCATTGCTATCGGTGCAGTGGATAGAGGAAAAGGCAAAATCATTTCACTTGAGATAGACAAGAATGAATTCCCCCAGTTCAAGGGATTATCTTTGGTGCACTTCTACACTAAGGACATTTTATTGAAAACAAACACAACCGATGAGAAATTGGATAAAATCGCGCCTTTAGTAAACCTGACTGTTCAGGGTAAGGATATATCCAGTGCCATTCGTCGGACAGTTAAGAAAGCACTTATCATTGTTGATGAATTTTACTTCCATAATTTCTTTAAAAAAGATGAGATTATGAAGAAGATAGAAGATTACCTGAGGAGTCATCGGTAGACCATGCCTGCACCTGTGACGCCTGCACAGGTGTCGCAGGCACAGGTGACCTATCGGGAAAAAATAATAAACGGAGGGTCGGCGTGCGACGAATAAGGAGCACAGGTCTGCCGACGGGTGCAAGTCGGTGAGCACCCGGGCCGACGACTGAGCGAAGCGAAGGAGGCGGAAAGATGAAGAAAGTGGTTACGATTTTGGGAGTAGTCTTATTAGGGTTATGGGGGATTCTAATTTTGGGCTGTGGGGCAAAGATAGAAAAATTTGGAGAAGCACCAGATGAGACCTCAGCCAAAACTGCTATTGGCACGATTCTCGTCAATCCTCATAACTACTTAGACAAAGAAGTAGTGGTTGAAGGCGTTATTGGTAGCGAGTGTCCTACCGGTGGCTGGATAAATGTGAGGGATAATGCTGGTGCGACAATATATGTGGAGATGCACGGTACTTCTTTTGCGCCTATACCCCAGAGGGTAGGCAAACGCGTTTTGGTCAAAGGTGTAGTTTACCAAAGTGAAGGTGCTACTAAAGAAACAAAACTTTTAGGTAAAGGTTTGATCATTAAATAAAAATGAGGAGGGTCAGATGACAAAATATCTGAACTTGGCTTACAAGAATTTACACCGTCGTAAAATTCGTTCATTCCTAACCATTGGTGGCGTAGGTGTGGCAGTGGCAGTTTTGGTCAGTCTCCTGGGTTTTAATGCCGGTTATCGCATTGCTTTGGAAAAAGATGTATCCGGTATGGGTTATCAGGTTTTAGTTACCGCCAAAGGATGCCCTTATGAATTAGCAACTGTGGCTCTGGCTGGCACGGGGGCTTTGCGCTATCTAACCGATGATACGGTAGCCAAGATAAAACAGGATAAGGATGTTTCTGAATTGACACCAATGTTGCTTAATCCCCTGATCAAAGAAGACGGTAACGGTTTTTATACTTTTTGGGGCATAGACTTGGATAGTTATGCCCACCTACGTCCAATGGTAAAGATTGCTTCAGGCAAACATAAGGAGAGGGTATTGGATTCCGCAACCGGTCAGGAGGTTGAGAAGGAAGTAGATGGCCCAATGGGCAAATGGTTTAAACCACGCGAGGTTAAACCAGATGAAATTTATCTCAAAAATGGCCGGGTAGTTAAGGGTTTGATCGTTAGTGAAGGAAGATTCGAAAAAGTTACCGGACGTGAACTAGACCCGGTAAGCGGAGAATACATTGAGACAAAGAAGATATTTAAGACAGTGAAAATTATGCTTCCCTCCCGAGTTTACAACAAGGCAGATGTTGTCAGCAAAGAGGGTGCAATCACTTTAAAAGATGGTACACAAATAAGAGGAGAGGTTACTAAGATTGCTGAAAATACATTTAAAGTTGTCAATAAAGATAGCCAGGGAATTGAGCGACAAAATACTTACTCTAAGGAACAGGTTTTGAAAGTTGAAGATGAACTTTCTTTAAAAGACGGCAATAAGGTAACAGGGATTGTCTTGAGTGAAACAGCAGATAGATACAATGTGGGCGATATAGAACTGGCTTATCCTAATACCGAGGAAGTTACTTTGGATACAGTAGAAACAGATTCTCGGGGAAATCCTAAGATTATGCACTATAGTAAAGGCGATGAGAAGACTGAAAGAGAGGTGGTTCTTGGTTGGGAGGCTGCTCAGACCGGTTTTATGCAAGTGGGTCAAAAACTGACGCTTAAGGTCAAGGAGATGGCTAAAGAAAAAGTAAAAGAGAAAATAACTGACCCGGTTAGCGGTCAAGTGAAGGAAATTGAAAAGGAAATAGAAAAACCGGTATTCAATGCCTATACCTTTAAGGTAGTGGGAGTTTTAGAGAGAAGTGGTTCCAAAGACGACGGTTCATATTTTATTCAATTGGAAGAAGCGCAAAGAATTTTTAAGAAATACAAAATGCTTACCGGTATTGGCATTAAGTTACACGATCTGGCAACGCTCCCGATGTTTACCGACAGAATTTATAACCGCAAAGAATTGGGAGAGACACAGGTAGTCAGTCTTGCTGAGGTTAAGGGGACGATTCTTAACCTCGTCCAGACTGCCAAGATTCTGGTTATGTCTGTCGCTTTTATAGCCATCGTTGTCGCTTTGATCGGTGTTATGAACACAATCCTGATGTCTGTGTTTGAACGCACGCAGGAAATAGGAATCATGAAGGCTATTGGTGCCTCAAAAATGGATATCTTTAAACTCATCTGGCTGGAGACGATTTTTATCTGTGTCCTGGGTGGGGTCTTGGGTACACTCATCGCTGTCTTTGGTGGAAACTTCATTGAAAAACTCATTCGTTCGGTGATGGCAAAGGCAGGTTATGTTCCGGCAGGCCAGATTGTGCATTTTACTCCGCAAATAATTGTGGGCTGTTTTATCGGGGCAATTGTGTTGGGAATTTTATCCGGTGTCTGGCCAGCATACCGGGCAGCAAAAATGAGGCCGATTGAAGCAATCAGGAGTGGAGAGTAAAAATGGAAAATAATACATATGTCATAAAAGCAGAAGCGCTGAAAAAGGTATATCACCTTTACGCTGAGGAGATAGTCGCACTTAAAGGTATCAATGTAGCGATAAAGAAAGGGGAGTTTGTTTCCATAATGGGACCTTCCGGTGCAGGCAAAACTACGTTTTTAAATCTCGTGGGATGTCTGGATAAGCATACCGAAGGGAAACTCCATGTGCTCGGTAAGGACATAAATTCCTTGGATGAAGGACAACAGCGCAATATGCGTCTGCATCACTTAGGTTTCGTTTTTCAGGAGTTCTTCTTAGTGAAAGAACTTACGGCTCTTGAAAACGTGCAGTTACCCATAATCTTTGCCGACAATTATAGGAATTTAGATTGGGCAAAATATCTTCTTGAAAGGGTGGGTTTAAGTAAAAGGATGAATCATTTGCCTAAGGAACTATCGGGCGGAGAAATGCAACGTGTGGCTATTGCCCGGGCTTTGGCTAATAAACCGGATATTCTCCTGGCCGATGAACCCACAGGAAATCTTGATACCAAAAATGCTCAGGGTATTTATGACCTGTTCAGACAGATCGGCAAAGAGCAAAACATTACTATCGTTGCTGCCACACATAATGTAAAGTTAGCTTATCAAGCGGACAGAGTTATTCATCTGCGCGAAGGCAATATTGAAAAAGAAGAACGAATTGCTTAATTCTGAGTGAACCGAAGGAAGGAGGTTTTAGATGGAAAGTGACATAGTATTAGAAGCAAATGAGTTAAAAAAATACTATACACGTGGCTCGGAGATAGTTAAAGCGCTTGATGGGGTGGATTTTAGCATTCAGCGCGGCGAAATTGTTTCCATAGTCGGACCTTCAGGCTCAGGCAAGACAACACTGATGAATCTAATCAGTTGTTTAGACACCCCTACCTCGGGCTTTCTCAGTATCGGCGGACAGGATGTTACGCATTTTAACGAATCTCAACTCATTAACATCCGGCGCAAATATATTGGGTTTATCTTCCAGCAGTTTTATCTCATACCGAACTTGTTTGCAGTGGAGAATGTGGAATTACCGCTTATCTTTGCCAAAAAAACCATAGATAAAGAAAAAATATATAAGGTTATAGAAACTGTTGGGTTAAAAGGTCGTGAGCGTATTCCTGCATATATGCTTTCCGGCGGAGATAAACAGCGCATGGCTATTGCTCGCGCGCTAATTAACGACCCTCAACTTTTGATTGCTGATGAGCCAACAGGGAAATTAGAGATAAAAGTAAGAGACCAGTTGCTGGAAATATTCAGACAATTGTCCCAAAAAGGTATAGCGATTTTTATTGCTACCCATGATTTGGAATTGGCATCTATGACTCAACGTATTATTCATTTACAAGACGGGAAGATTATCCCGAAAGAGGAATCAAGTTTGTACCATTAACGAAGAAAGAATCAAGACTCGGTTTATTTACGGTGGTGAACCTGAGGGATAAGGAGGTAAAAAATGAAGACTTGGACAAAAGTGATCGTTCTTCTGGTTTTCTTTATCGGACTGAATTCAAAACTCTTCGCCTGTAGCCTTTGTGCTGCGGGAAAGCATGAACATTCTCACGAACACGAAGAAAAAGCAGTCAGTCATGAACACAAACACGAAGAAGAAAAACAACCAGAAAATGCACCCGAGAAAGAAGAAAAGACCCTTAAGAAGACGGTTTATGTCTGTCTGATGGGTTGTGAAACAAAAGATGAACCGGGCCACTGTTCAAAATGCGGAATGAAATTAGAAAAGAAAGAAGTTTACCGCACCTATGCCTGCCCAGAAGAAAAATGTGATTATCACCAAGCGAAATACGGAGAATGTCCAGAACATAAGAAGAAACTGGTTAAAGCCAATATCACTTACGAGTGTCCGAAGTGTGGCGCTGAACTTAAACCTGAAGAACTAAAAGAAAAAATTAAAAAGTAAACAGGATTAAGATTTAATGAAGAACTACTGGCAATTGGACATTCAAGAATTAGAAAAGTATTTGGTGACTGATTTATCCCGCGGACTTTCTTCTCTTGAAGCGAAGAAACGTTTCCAGAAATATGGTCCAAATCAATTAGTGGAGAAGAAAGGTCTCTCGGCTCTTTCAATTTTTCTTGGACAGTTCAGCAGTTTGATTATCTGGGTTTTAATTGCCGCAGCAATTGTCTCCGGTTTCCTTAAAGAATGGCTTGACGCTCTGGCGATAGTTGCCATTGTGATTATGAATGCTATTCTCGGATTTATTCAGGAATTTCGTGCCGAAAAAGCCCTTGCTCTACTGAAAAAACTTTCTACACCAGTAGCAAAAGTTATCCGTGACGGTGAATTAAAACTTATTCCGGCAAAAGAACTTGTCCCGGGAGATTTAATTCAAATAGAAGCTGGTGACCATATTCCAGCAGACGGACGTTTAGTTCAGGTCGCTTATTTCCAAACCCAGGAGGCATCTCTTACCGGTGAATCAGTGCCTATCGAAAAATATTCCGAGGAACTTAACTTTGAGGAAATACCTCTTGCGGAACGAAAAAATATGGTCTATTTAGGAACACAAGCAGTTACAGGTAAAGCAAAAGCAGTGGTAGTCAATACCGGAATGAATACCGAATTAGGTAGAATTGCTGAAATGATTGAAGAAACCCGGAAAGAGGAAACACCCCTCCAGGAACGCTTGGCCCGGTTGGGTAAGTGGTTAGTATACCTTTGTCTGGGTACAGTCATTATCATTTTCTTCTTAGGTATAATTCGCGGGATACCAGTTATAGAAATGTTTTTAACTGCAGTAAGTTTAGCCGTTGCGGCGATCCCGGAAGGTTTACCGGCAGTAGTGACGATTGCCTTAGCCCTCGGGGTGCAGAGAATGGTTAAACGCAATGCACTTATCCGTAAGTTGCCGGCTGTGGAGACGCTTGGCTCCACTAATGTTATTTGTTCAGATAAGACCGGCACGCTTACCCAGAATGAAATGACGGTAAGAAAAATCTGGACGGCTAATAAATTGTTTACCGTGACCGGAGCGGGATATAATCCGCAAGGAGAATTTACCCTCTCCCTCTCCTCTCCCCTTAGGGGAGAGGAAAAAGGCGAGGGGATGAAAACGGACCCCAATCTACTCAAAACCTTAGAAATTGGTATTCTTTGTAATAATGCTACACTTTCCCCCTCACCCTTCCCTCCCCCTTCAAGGGGGAGGATTAAGGAGGGGATCTCAGAAATCTCCCCTCCCTCGGTGGGAGGGGATAGAGGGGAGAGGGAAGAGATACCAAGTAAGTGGAGCATTTTAGGTGACCCAACTGAAGGAGCAATTCTTACTGCCGGGGCAAAAGCAAACCTCTGGAAAAATGAATTAGAAAAAAAATATCCACTTATTGCTGAAATACCATTTGAATCGGAACGCAAACTGATGAGTACAATTCGGGAAACTGAAGAAGGTAAAACGATTGCCTTGGTCAAAGGTGCGCCGGATGTTCTTCTCGCTCATTCACAATATTTAGAAACTGATGGAAAAATAAAACAACTTACTGAAGAAGAAAGGAAAGATATTCTTCTGGTTAACCAATCTTTAGCCAAAGAAGCCTTGAGAGTTTTAGCCGTCGGCTATCGGCAGTTAGAGGAAAAAGTGACCAAATATATTCCCCAAATTGTAGAAAAAAATTTAGTCTTTGTTGGACTGATTGGGATGATTGACCCACCGAGACCGGAAGTAAAAACCGCGATTGCTATTTGTAAGAAAGCGGGGATAAAAAGTGTAATGATTACTGGTGACCATAAAGATACCGCTTTAGCCATTGCTCAGGAATTAGAAATGCTTGACAAAGGTAGTCTCGCTTTAACCGGAACTGAACTTGATGCTTTGAGTGATGAGAAATTAGCTGAGGATGTAGATAAAATAGGTGTTTATGCACGGGTTTCTGCAGAACATAAATTGCGCATTGTCCGTGCCTGGAAGAAAAGAAATGCGGTTGTAGCCATGACCGGCGACGGTGTAAATGACGCCCCGGCTCTAAAAGAAGCAAATATCGGTGTGGCTATGGGTGTTACCGGCACCGATGTCACCAAAGAAGCATCGGATATGGTGATTACCGATGACAATTTTGCTTCTATAGTTTCTGCGGTTGAGGAGGGCAGGACAATTTACGAAAATATTAGAAAATTTGTTTATTATCTACTTTCGTGCAATACAGGGGAGATCCTGGTTTTGTTTTTTTCATCCTTACTTGGCTGGCCATTGCCCCTTTTACCAATCCAGATACTCTGGACAAATTTAATCACTGATGGGCTACCCGCCTTAGCCTTAGGTGTGGACAAACCGGAACCCGATTTAATGTCTCGTCCGGTGCGCCGGACGGAAGAAGGAGTCATCAACAAGCAATTTATTATTACTATGCTCGGTGTCGGGACAATAATTGCTTTCCTCAGTCTCTTTGCTTTTGGTTATGTTTTGTTTGTAGAGAAAGAAGATTTGACCCGAGCACGGACTGCTGCTTTTGTCGTTCTTGTAGGTGGACAACTGTTTCACTCGTTCAACTGTCGTAGTGAGCGTATTTCCATCTTTAAACTCGGCCTTCTCACTAACAAGAATTTGCTCCTTGCAGTTTCTCTTTCCTTACTTTTCCAGATGGGAATTGTCTATCTTGGATTTGCGCAAAAAATTTTCAAAACCGAAACACTGAATCTTTTTGACTGGGTAATGGTAGTAATCCTTTCCAGTATTCCTTCATGGGTAGTGGAGTTAGGCAAATTTATTAAAAGAGGAAATGTGTAAAAATTAGTAAGCAATAAGTTTTTCTATTTCGCCGGCAAGATTGTTAAGGTTTGAATTTGTTCTTCATTCCCGAGGAAAAAATAATTTCACCATTATTTTTGACAATTAAACCTTCGGTATTGGGTAATTTTTCAATTAGTTCCATACCTTTATCTGGACCTAAAACAAAAACTGCGGTAGAGAGAATATCCGCATCAACACCCTTCGGGCTGAACTCAGAGCTGAAGCCTTTGTTCGTAACAATGGTTACTGCCTGACATTCCCAGGCCGGTTTACCGGTTTTCGGATTAAAGATATGATGATACCTTACCCCATTTTTAATAAAGTACTGTTCATAATCACCGGAAGTAGAAATTGCTTCACCATCTTTTAACTCAACAATTCCTAACAATTTATCTTTCTGGCGTGGATGTTGGATACCAATCTGCCACGCTTTTTTTCTTTCTCCAAGGACACAAATTTCACCACCCAAACGCACAAGTGCTATTTTTACACCTTTTAACTTTAAACTTTTAACCGCCTCATCTACTGCATATCCTTTCGCTACCGCACCAAGACCGAGACGCATACCTTTCTTTTTCAAATATACACTTTTTTCTTTCCGGTTAAGCGAAATCTCTTGATAAGAAACAAATTTTAATTTTTGTTTAATTTCTTTTTCTGTCGGTATAGTCGGTGAACTTTTTTGCATTTTCTCCTTTATTCTCCAGACTTTTATCAATGGTCCAACCGTAATATCAAAAGCACCACCACTTAATTTTGAGTAATAAACTGATTTTTCAATCATTTTGTAAAGTTTGGGATCAACCTTAACTTTTTTTATCCCGGCAAAATGGTTAATTTTATTTAACTGACTATCTTTACGATATTCACTGGCTAACTTTTCAATTTCTTCCATCGTCTTGAATGCTACATTAATTGCTGTTTCATTTTTCTCACCATAAAGCGTAATTTCCGCAGTCGTCCCCATCAACTTTTTTTCTTTTTTATAAACTACTTCTCGTGCACAACCAACGATAGCCAAGAGCATAGAGCATAGAGCAAAAAGCCGAAAGTAAGTAAGTAAAATCTTTTTCATTTTGTGTAACCACAGATTACGCAGATTCCTGACCAGATTACACAGATAAGTCATCATCGTTCATCGTTGTAATCGGCAGTTTCAGCCAGAGGCTGATCTGCCTATGGCATGAAAAATCACTGTCATCATTATTTCAGATAGAAACTATTTTAGCAAATTTTTAGCAAAAAACAAACCTGCTCTGCCGTAGCTTCAGCGAAGGCATGTTGCAACCACTTCCATTTTTTAGTATAATTTTGTTTAGATAAATGATTAAGATTAAAAATGAGGAACTAATAAGAGAACTTATTGGTGAAGTAAAAAATTTCCCCAAATACACAACTCAAATAATAAATCTTGCTAATCAGAATGCGCAAGGAACAAGACCACGGGTTGTTGGTCAACTATCAGAACTTATCAAAGAATGCCCGGAAAAAACTTACGAAGGATGGAAGAAATGGTATCTTAAAAAATACCCTATTGCTATTGAGAACGCAACAGAAAAAATTAACGAAATGATGAACTACTTAAAAGAGTCCATCAAATCGGTCGATAAGTCAATGATTAAAAAATGGGTTGAAGATTTAGTATTGGAGAAAACTTTTATTGGGTTGAGATTCCAAGAAGCAATTTTGAAGAAAATTGCAGAAATAAGAAACACACCTTATAGATTATCTGAACCGGATGAAGAATCGCAAGGGATTGACGGCTTTATTGGTGATATAGCCGTGTCCATTAAACCAATTACTTACAAAACTAAAAATACGTTAAGAGAAGAAATTAAAGGAAAAATAATTTACTACAAAAAGACGAAAACTGGCTTAGAAATAGATGCCAGTGAGATTTTGTAAAACTTATGAAAACTGCTCATAAAATTATTATCGGCGATTCAAGAAATATGGTGGAATTGAGTGACAAATCCGTCCATTTGGTAGTTACTTCTCCGCCTTATTGGCAACTTAAAGATTACGGATATAAGAATCAAATCGGATTTCACCAGACCTATGAAGAATACATTGATTCACTTAATAAAGTTTGGACCGAATGCTATCGTGTTTTACATCCGGGTTGTAGATTGTGCATCAATATTGGTGACCAGTTTGCCCGCTCGGTAATTTATGGACGTTATAAGGTTATCCCTATCCGAGAAACAATTGTAAATTACTGTGAAAAGATTGGTTTTGATTATATGGGAGCAATTATCTGGCAAAAAGTTACGACTTGTAAGACCACTGGTGGAGCAACCGTGATGGGCTCTTATCCTTATCCTCGTAACGGAATGATAACTATTGACTATGAATTTATTTTGTTATTCAAAAAATTAGGTAAAGCACCTACTCCGACAAAAGAACAAAAAGAAAAGTCAAAACTAACCCACGAAGAATGGGTAAAATATTTCTATGGTCATTGGGATTTCCCCGGGGAAAAACAAAATGGACATTTGGCAATGTTTCCGGAAGAACTACCACGCCGTTTGATAAAAATGTATAGTTTTATTGGAGACACTGTTCTTGACCCATTTTTAGGAAGTGGAACGACCACAAAAATTGCTGCTTCTCTTGAGAGAAATTCAGTCGGTTATGAAGTTAACCCCGTGTTTTTGGAAATAATCAAAAATAAATTGGGAATAGAAGCAAAACAGAAAGAACTATTTACTCAAAATCAACACTATGAAATAATCTTCCAAACTGCAAAGTGTGGATTTAAGAAAAGAGCAAAAAGTCGTAAGCACTATCCGCTTAACGACAAGCAAGTAGACCCGAGAAAATACAATTTCGGTACCAAGATTTCTCTTTCAATGTGAAATGAAATACAAAACTCTAAAAGAAAAAGTTTCACATAATGAGGAGGCGATTTAGATGGTTATCAAAGAATGGATAGAACTTACATTGTGTGATTTGGCTGATGAAATTTTAGAGCTTCTACATAAGAAGGACAATCAGCCAACCCAAATCCGAGTGGAGATTTATAAAATACTTTCTAAATACGCCGAAGAAATATTTTTAGCACAGAAATGAAATACAAAACTACAAAAGAAAAAGTTTCGCATAAAATAAATAAAGAAAGTGTAGCAGTAAAAGAAAATACTTCCGGTATTGCTGCTCTCCCCTCTCTAAAAAGTAAAACTATTGAATTACAACTTTTTAACAATGTGCAGTTTATTTATGAATTGCATTTAGCAAAAATGGAATTGGAGTCATTTGGGTTAGATATTAAAATTACAAATGGATTAAGAAAAGTTTTAAGTAATTGTGACTACGAGACGATAGAAACTTTGCGACATCGCACAGCATATTTTGAAAAGATAAACGGAGAAATTAGTGATTATTTCTACATTCAGCAGAAAAATAGAACTCGTTCGGTGAACCAATACTTGACGCATTGGTTTTATCCATACAAGGGTAAATTCCATCCCCAAATGATACGAGCGTTACTGAATATCTTGCAGATTAAAAAGGGTGAAACTGTTTTAGACCCTTTCATTGGGAGTGGAACAACTGCTCTGGAATCTATGTTACTGGGAATAAACTGTATTGGTTACGACATTTCCTCTGTATGTGTGTTGGTGTCTAAGAGTAAAACCGAATCAATTGATACTGTTGATGAAATAATTGCTTTGAGAGATTCTGTTTTGTTTGGTGAGAAAAAAGTAGAAAAATTAGGAGTTGGAAAAGTTAGAAATTTCTACAAAGTTGCAGAACTTATCGCACACAGCGATACTGCTCGTCGTAGAAGGAATTTTAGTCAAGCATTTAAAGAAAATATCCTAAAAATGGTCAGTTCACTCAAAGATTTCCAAGAAATAAAAGAAAAACTGAATTTACGACTTGGGAAAGTAGTATTAGAGAAAAAAGATTCCCGGCATTTACCATTAGAAGATAACAGCATAGATGGAATAATAACATCTCCACCTTACTCAATTGCTCTTAACTATGTGGAAAATGATGCTCATTCATTAGAAGCACTTGGATATGATTTAAAAAAAGTTAAAGAAGATTTTATTGGAGTTCGAGGGAATGGTTTTGAAAAATTTGAACTTTACGAGAAAGATATGCAAAAAGCATATAGTGAAATGCACCGTGTCTTAAAACCGGGAAAATATTGTGCAATTGTAATTGGTAATGTAACTTACCAAGGCAAAGAAGTGAATACAACCCAAAATGTTATTGATTACTGTCAAAGTATAGGATTTACATTGGTTGAAAATATAGAAAAAATAATTTACGGACTATATAATGTAATGCAGAAAGAACATATTTTAATTTTCAAAAAGGAGAAATAAATGGAAAAAGATGAGTTAGCGAAGAGAATGAATAACTATGAAAGAATTATCAAAGAAATATTGGGAGCATTTAGTATGTTAGAATTTCATATAATCGTAGAATCTACAATTCATAAAAAAATCATTCCTATAAGTAAGGATGATGAGAAAGACACACTGCTATTGAAGGATATTCATACTATTGTCAATGACTTTGCTGTTCATTATAATAAAAAGGTCATTACTTTTGACCTTTATAAATCATTAGTTAAACCACCAAAACCAAAAAGTTTCCGAAATAATGAGGTAGGTGTTTTTGCAGACAAAATAATTCCATCATTTTTTGAGAAGAATAAAGATAAGTTAAAAATAGTCAAATCTTTTGAGAGACTATCCTTAAATGGTTATCCTGATGAAATGATTACTGACAATTATGGAAGGACAACATATCTTGAAGTGAAAACTACTTCAAGACGAGACGTAGGTTCACCGAGAGATTTTTTCTTTTCTCCGTTAAAAAATTCAAAGAAAAAAATTAAAAGTGATGGACATCATTTACTTCTCTGTTTTGACACTTTTGAACAAAAGGAAAAGGAATTTATTGTAACTGGTTGGTGTCTTATAGATATGTTCAATATTAAGGTGTCAATGAAGCCAGAATTTAATACAGATAATCTAGAGCTATATAAAAAAGAGAATATTTTATTAGAAGTTAATTTGACAAAGGGGGGAAGATAAAATGACAAAACTCAAATGTAAAAAATGCGGAAACGGAGACAAATTTATTGCCAGCTGTGTGTATAAATACTTGGTAGATTCTAAAGGAGAAGAAATTACCAGTCCAGAAATGGACGAGTTACCCGAATATGAATGCGAAAAATGCGGGTCAACAGAGATTGAAATTAGTGTTGGAGCCAAGTAAAATGGATTTAATTTAGAAGGCCATGGACCGCTTTGTGACAATTGTGCGATTGAATATATAAAAACCGGCGAGTAAAAACACGAGTTCAATTCCGATAACCAAAGAATGTATTCTGGGAAAGACGGAGCAGTTCTTTTAGCCGAAGGAGAAGTCTAATTTTAGAAATTTAACGAAAAAAATTTTTGACTTTTTGGAAACCTCTGTGTAAGGTTAGGGAATGGGAATAAAAGTGCGAGATGTTATCAAAATGATTGAAGATGACGGGTGGTATCTTGTTACAACAAAAGGAAGTCATCGCCAATATAAACATTCGGCTAAACCGGGTAGAGTAACTATTGCCGGTCACCCTAACCACGATTTAGCCCCCGGAACACTAAACAGTATCTTAAAACAAGCCCAGTTAAAGAAGAAGGAGGTAAAGTAACAATGCACCGATTTCTTATCGTTATTGAAAAGGCAAACGGAAATTATTCTGCTTACTCCCCGGACCTGCCAGGTTGTGTCGCTACAGGCGAAACAAGGGCAGAAGTTGAGCAAAATATGTATGAGGCAATTGAATTACATATCCGTGGACTGGCTGAAGATGGCTTACCTATTCCCGAACCGCAGGCGGTCGCAGAATTTGTTGTAATTAAATGATAATTTATTAAACCAACACTTCTTTCTTTATTGGTTGGCGGATGATTGTTTTTACTGGACATTTCTCTATACAGATGCCGCAGTTGTCACATTTTGTATAGTCAATCCGGGCTAAATTATCAATAATCATGATTGCTTGTTTCGGACAGGCTTTGACACATAATCCGCAAGCAAAACAACCTACCTTACAAATTCTTCTGGTTACCCCACCTTTGTCTAAAGAATTGCAAAGAATATGCACTTCCATCTTCTCGGGAACAAGACGAATTAAATCTTTTTTCGGACAGGCTTTAATACATAGTCCACAAGCGGTACATTTTTCCGGAATAATTCTCGGTATTTCTCCCGACTCCCAAGCAATCGCATCAAAAGGACAGACACGGTAACAATCACCATAGCCAAGACAGCCATAAACACAACTTTTGCTTCCACCGGCAAGTAGATTCGCTGCCCGACAACTTTTTAGTCCGTTATAAAGATATTTTTCTACCACCAGTTCCGCTCTACCCTGGCAGAAAATCATCGCTACTTCCGGTTCTTTCATTTTTACTTCAATACCAAGAATTTTACTAATTTTTTCAGCAACTTCATTTCGTGCAACCGTGCATTTACCGGGTTCAGCCGTGCCTTTGAACAAATGCTCAGCATACCCGGCACATCCAGCGAAACCACAGGCACCACAGTTTGCTCCCGGCAAAGCAGAAATGAGCGCAACCAGACGCGGGTCTTCATTAATCGCAAAAACTTTGCTTGCTACTGCTAAACCAAAAGCAAAAACTAAAGCCAAACCACCAAGAACTAATACCGCATAGAGAACTAAAATCATTTCAATAAACCCGATTCAGACGGATAATGACCACGATTCAAACAGATTTTATCTGTCTGCATCAGTCATTTATCTGTTTGCATCGTCCTTACAGACCGAAGAGTCCTTTGAACCCTAAAAAGGCTAAAGACATTAAACTGGCAGTAAAGAAAGCAATCGGATAACCTTCTAAAGATTTCGGCACCGGAGCAAGAAGTATTCTTTCCCTGATTGTGGCAAATAAAATTATCGCTAAACAATATCCTCCAGAGACACCAAATGCATAAACCATACTTTTGAAAAAGTTTAACTGGTAATCAACAATCAAAAAAGTTATCGCTAAAATAGCACAATTGGTGGTAATCAACGGTAGATAAATACCCATCGCTCGGTATAAAGGTGGTAAATATTTTTTAATAAACATCTCTTCAAGTTGGACTAAAGCAGCGATAGTCAAGATAAAAGCAGCGGTTCTTAAGACAACTAACTTGAGAGGGACAAGTAGAAAATAGTAAACTGGCCAGGCAACCGCTGCCGCCATTACGGCTACAAAAGTAACCGCTACACCCATTCCAACTGCATCTTTAATATTTGTTGATAAACCAAAAAATGAACAGAGGGCAATAAAACGAATCAAAAGGATATTGTTGACCAAACAAGCACTTAAAAAAATTAGTAGCGGATGCATACCACTTTCAATCATTGTTTTTTTTCTCCTTTGGAGAAACACAGATTACCACCGATTAACTGCCGGATTACCACAGATTTTAATCCGCGGCAATCATGACTTTTATCTGCGGAAATCTGCGTTAAGTTTTATCTGCGGCAATCTCCGCCAAAGGCGGATCTGCCTTAGGCATGATGCGCTTTACGACGATTCCAATAATTCATCAATCCCATCAAAAAACCAATAGTAATAAACCCACCCGGGGGGAGTATCATTATCAATGCCGGTTTACTTAAGATTTCTTTCACCCAGATACTACCGTTACCAAAAAATTCACGGATTAGAGCAATTACCGAAATCACCAGAAGAAAACCGATACTACAACCGATTCCATCAAGCAAAGAAGAAAATACTGTATTCTTATAGGCGAACGCTTCAGAACGACCGATAATGATACAATTAACCACAATCAAAGGGACAAATACACCAAGTTGTTGGGAAAGTGTCGGTGAATATGCTTTAAGCATATAATCGGCAATGGTAACAAAAGTGGAAATAACAATGATAAATATTGGGATACGCAGTTCGTCAGGGGTAAATTTTCTGATTGCCGAAACCATAATATTAGAACCAATGAGGACAAAAGCAACCGCTACACTCATCCCGAGAGCGTTAGTTAAAGCAACTGATATTGCTAATGTTGGACATAGACCAATCATTAAGACTAATACCGGGTTACCTTTCAAAATACCAAAAGCAAAATCATCTCTCCAACTCATCTTATTCAATCGCCTCCTCACCTTTTAGTCTAAACAATTTCACAAAAATAATTAAGCAATTTTTGTCTCGGGAACGCTTTATGAGTTTCAGGAACCTTTTTCTCGCTCAGTAATTCTTTGACCAAAAGCGAGAAGCGTCAAAGTATTTGATATCGCTTGAAAAAGAACCCTGAAACTCCTTTTGCTTGCTTGAAAAGTTGTGAACCTTTTTCGAACGACTTTGAATCCCGCACCTTTGTCCGAGAAAGGGTCTATCTTGTGCAATGATTCTCATAAATACTCAAAGTATCCCAAAATAAAGGTGCGGGATTATAGAGTGAGAAAAATGGTTTGCAACTCAGAAAACGAAACTAAGATATTATTTTTGTGAAATCATTTAGTAAATTTGCTTAAACCTTCCTTTACTGCCTCAATTACTGCCCGTGATGAAATTGTTGCTCCAGTTACGGCATCAATTTTACCCTTATCCTTCTTCAATTTTAATTCTTCAATTGTTTTACCAGGGAACTGGTCCAAGAATTTTTTTTCTTTAATTTTTGCTCCTAAACCCGGGGTCTCCATCTCATCCAATATTTTTACTTTAGTTATTTTATCAAAATCATCTACACCAACTAAAATTTTTATCATTGCCGCATAACCACGTTTTCTTGTCTCAGCGATTTTTCCTACCGGTTTGTCATTTTCGTCATAACCCTGAATATAGGTTTTTTTTTCGTGAGAGGTAATTACCTCAAGTTTTTTTTCTTCAAATCTCGCTGCCTGGGGAAGCACTTCTTGCCGTGCCAAGAGCAAACGTCGTTTTTCTTCTAATTCAATGCGTGGTTTTGTCTCCAGATAAACCCAGGCGATTGCAACACTGGCAATTGCACAAAGAAGAGTTAACCGAAAAATATAATCAGGAATTTTTTTAGCTAAACTTTTCATTACCACAGATTACACAGATTAAAGACCAGATTACACAGATTAACTTCCGACACGAATTTTATTTATTCGCAAATATTCGTGGTCTAATGCTTGGCGGTGCTTACCGCCCCAAATTTTTTCGGGACAGTAACTTTATCAATAAATGGGGTAACCATATTCATAATCAATATCGCATAGCAGATACCTTCAGGAAAACCTCCTTTAAGACGAATAAGCATAGTCATCAAACCACAACCAAGACCAAAAATTACTTGTCCTTTACGGGTTAAGGGGGAGGTAACATAATCAGTCGCCATAAAGAATGCCCCAAGAATCAGTCCACCAGCAAGAAGGTTAAACAATACATCTAATTTGAGAGCAAAGGATAAAAGAGCAACTATTCCCACGAAACTCAAAGGTATATGCCAAGTAATTTGCTGACGATAGAATAAATATCCGACACCAATTAAAAGTGCTAAAACTGAAGTTTCACCTATTGAGCCAGCACGATTGCCAAAAAACATTTCTAAATAAGTCGGTAAAACTTCCTCCACAAGTTTTTCTTTCACAATATTTAACGGTGTAGCAGTAGTCACTGCCTGCACTACACCGGCAGGGGTTACATAACCCCCGGCAGAGAGCGGTTTAATCCAAGTAGTCATTTCTAAGGGCCAAGAAGCAACAAGGACAGCCCGACCAACTAAAGCCGGATTAAATGGATTCCAACCTAAACCACCAAAAATCATCTTCCCTAAAACAATGGCAACAACTGCACCAATTGCTGCAATCCAAGGCGGAATTGTCGGCGGTAAAGTAAGCGCCAAAAGTAATCCGGTAACCACTGCGGAAAAATCACTAATCGTATTCCCACGTTTCATTATTTTTTGGCTTATCCATTCAGCAAGGGGAGCAAAAATTACACAAACCAAAATTGTCCTTAAGGCATACCAACGGAAAAAATATACTGCAGCTAAAGATGCTGGGATTAAAGCAATAATTACATCCAGCATTACTCGAGGCACATCTTCTTTAGTTCTTAAATGCGGTGAAACTGATAAGGTAAGTTTTTCTTCCATAGTAACTTCACATAAGTTCAGTTACATTGATTACAATGATTAAAAATCACGATTACACAGATTTATTATTAAGTTAATCACTGTAATCGCCTTTCACAATCACTGGAATTATATCTTCTTTTTAAGAGTAAGAAGTTCGCTTTTACCATATTTTATATAATGCACCAAAGGAATTTTGGAAGGACAGACATAGGCACAACAACCACATTCAATACAATCTAAAATATTATATTTTTCAACTTCTTCCCATTTTTTATGTTCAACAAGTAAAGCATACATTGCCGGCATCAAATACATTGGACAAACATCAATACATTTACCACAACGGATACAGGGACGCATCAGTAGAGTAACTAAAGTGTCTTTAAAAACCAAAATTCCGGTTGTTCCTTTAATTACCGGCACTTCAGTCGTATATTGAGCAACACCCATCATTGGTCCACCCATAATTATTTTTCCTACTTTGCCATCAAAACCGCCACATTGGTCAATCAAATCCTGAAACAAGGTGCCAATTTTCACTTCTAAATTTTGTGCTTCTTTTACTCCGTCACCACTAATTGTAACTACCCGCTTAATCAATGGTAATCCTTTCACTACTGCTTCATATACCGCAAACGCTGTCCCGACATTGTTCACCACTACACCAACATCCAGCGGTAAACCACCGGAAGGAACTTCCCGATTTAAAATAACTTTAATTAAATGTTTTTCTGACCCTTGCGGATACCTTGTCTTCAATTCAACAATTTCTATCTTTTCTCCTAACTCTTCGCTCTTCGCTCTTAGCTTTTCAATCGCTTCCGGTTTATTATCCTCAATACCGATAAAACCCTTTTCCACCCCCAATGCTCTCATCAAAAGTTTCATTCCCGAAATTATTTCTTGAGGTCGTTCCACCATCAAACGATAGTCAGCAGTCAAATATGGTTCACATTCGGCACCGTTAAGAATGAAAGTATCAATCTTTTTTTCTTTAGGAGAAGAGAGTTTCACTGCTGTCGGGAAAGCAGCACCTCCCAATCCGACAATACCCGCCTCACGAACTATTTTTCTAATTTCTTCCAGAGAAAGAGTTTCCCAATTACCTCGTGATTTAATTTCTTCCGAAAGTGTATCTTTACCGTCAGATTCAATAACTATTGCTGGAACAATGTCCCCGGTAGGATGGGGACAAGGTTCAATAGCGACGACCTTACCCGAAACTGAGGAATGTACCGGTGCAGTAATTAATGCATTTATATCACCAATTTTCTGTCCAACTTTAACTTCATCACCAATTTTAACTAATGGTTGACAAGGAACACCGGTATGCTGGTGTAAGGGAATAACTACTTTTTTCGGTTCATGGGCTTGCTTAATTGTTAAATCTTTAGTGTTCTTTTCTTCGCAGGGACGAATACCACCAACTAATTTCCTACTCATTTAAGAGAGATAAAATTCATTCATAAAGGGTCTTGATTATATCCGGTCGACTGATAATCCCCACTATTTTCTTATCTTTTACTACCGGCACTCTTTTTATCCATTTTTCTAACATCAAGGTAGCAATTTCTTCAACGGTTGTCTCCTCCGTAACTGTAACCACATCTTTAGTCATTATTTCACTGGCAGTTTTGGCTAAACTTTTTCGGCAAGCGTTTATAAATTTTTTCTGATTTTCCTGATAACCACTAATTGGCAGAAGGGACTTCTCTTTATAAATCAGGTCCGCCTCAGAAATTATCCCAACGAGACTATCTTCCTTATTTACTACTGGGACACCAGAAATGTTATTTTTCAAGAGTAGACGGATAACTTCTTCTATCGGTGTATCTTCTCTTACCGTAATTACATTCTTAGTCATTATATCTTTGGCTAACATTTTCTTATCCCTCCTTCTGTTCATCAGGACTGAGCCCGCCGAAGTCCTTCTTGTTCATCTCTGTAATTATCTCTTTAAGGATATCCCCCCGACTGACTACACCAACAAGTTTACCCTCATGCAGAACAAAAACTCTTTTTATCCCTCTCTTAAGCATAATCTTTGCAATCTCCGAGACCGCTGTTTCTTCATCAACAGAAATAGGAACCGGGGTCATTATTTCCTTCGCGGTTGTCCCCTCTATTTTCCGATGCTCATCAAGTAACTGTTCAGGACGGGTATAATAATATTGTCCATAATTCTGCACCCAGTCAATTGATGTAGGTAACCTCTTCTTATAAAGTAAGTCACCTTCACTCACTACACCAAGAAGATAATTTTTCTCATCAACTACCGGTACCGCACTAATCCGATGCTCAAGCAGAAGAGAGATTATTTTTTTCACATCTGTATTTTCTCTTACCGTAATTACATCTTTAGTCATAATATCTTTGGCTTTCATTTCTGTATTTACCTCCTCCAAGGTGATTCATCAATGCGGGTTTGGAATTGTTCAAACCCGCATTGAAAAGACCTCTAATTTTCTGACACCCTATTTCTTTCTCTTTTATAAAATAATAAAGCAATAAATTACAAAATTTGTTAAAAAATGTCAAGGTAGAATAATGATGAATTCCGAGCCCTGGCCAAGAACAGATTCTACTTTTATTTTTCCCCCATGTGATTCCACAAACTGTTTTGTTGCTGCCAGTCCAAGACCAGCACCTTCTACATTCCCAGTAAAATACTTTTCTACTTGATAAAATTTGTCAAAGATTTTATTTTTTCCCTCAGGTGGTATACCCGGACCATTATCCGCTACCGAGATTTGAACTCCTTCGGAGACTCCTCTTGCTGTAATAGTTATCTCCGCGATGTTTTTGTCATTAAACTTAATCGCATTTTCTACGAGGTTAGTGATTATCAGGTCAAAATAAATCCTATTCATCTGGATTTTAAGCCCCTTATCTTCGCAACGGATATTGATATTCACCTTTTTGTTTTTAGTAGATTTGACTATCGGCTCAATAACGGTAGAAAGATAACTTGACAGGTTAATTACTTCTTTCGGCAAATCCAGATGCTCCGCGTTGACCATCATAAATTTAAGAAGTTTATCAACCAGTGTATTCAGTTTTTCAGCATTCTCAAAAATGGAATTAAATATCTTTTCTTGTTTTTCATTTAAAGGCCCGACAGCTCCCCCTTTAAGAACCTCAGCGAAACTACATATGACCGTGAGAGGTGTCCTCAACTTATGCGAAATGAGACTCAAGAAATTCTGTTTCATCCACTCTTCTTTTCTTAAATCAGTCACATTCCGCACACTGAGGACGATGCTACTAATTTCACCTAAAGGGTTACGGATGATACTTGATTTTACCTCCAGGACAAGTGCCTTCATCTTATCTGTTTCTTCTCTTTCTATGTCAAATGTAACTGTGCACATTCTCAAATCGCTTGCCAAGTCACCCACATAGTGAATTTTAAAATATTTCTGAATATGTTTGAAAAAATCTAATGCTTGGTTACTAGGGTCAAGATAAAGCAAATCACCAGCTGGCTTGTTAAATTTAATAATTTTAAGTTCCTTATCAAGAACTACTATCCCATCTTCTATCTGATTTAAAAGAGATTCAAACTTTTCTTTCTCATCTAATTGTGAACGATAAAAGTTCATTTCAAGCAGCATTTTCACTCTTGATAAAACCTCAACAGTGTTAAAAGGTTTGGAGATAAAATCATCACAACCGGCATCAATCCCTTTAATCCGGTCTTCGGTTGCCTGTAGGGCAGTAAGCAAAACAATTGGAATAACTCTTGTCTCCGGATATGCGCGGAGTCGTCGGGTAACTTCAAAACCGTTAATCCCCGGCATCATCACATCAAGAAGGATTAGGTCTATTTTATTCCCCATAACTTTTTTCAAAGCATCTTCACCGTTATTAGCAGTGAGCACCTCATAGCCCTGTGCGGAAAGTAACCTTTGCAGAAGTTTCACATTCTGTAGTTCATCGTCTACAACCAAATTTTTTACTTCATTCACTGACGCTCTCCCCATTTAATCCTTTTTGCTCCTCGTATATCTTTTCAAATTCTCTATGAGTATCTTTGAATATTCCCAATATTTTCGGGTCAAAATGTTCCGGTTTCGACCAGCTATCTCCTTTGGTAATTGTCCCACCACAATAGCTACTGTGGTGGGATTGTCCTAAAGACCTTTTCAAGGTTAAATGGTGGTTTGTATGGTTTTCTGCTTCTTAAAGCATCAAAATGGTTAACTATTTTCATTATTCTTCCCTCTATTGGGATTGCTTCACCTTTATGGTATCACAACTGCTACTGTGATACCATTAAGTCCGTTGAGATAACCACTCCCATCCCACTGTTCATGATGGGAGAGAACAATCCTTTCGGCCATCCGGAGCATATTTGAGGTAGAACCGTGAAGAATACGCACACCAATGGTTGTGTGTGTCTTCATCAGGGCAAATTCTTCAAAAGTAAATCTTTGCCAGTTTGAAAAGAATAATTGTCAGTTGGTAAATTATATCCCGGTAACTTTCTTTCAGTTGTGCTGTCTTTTCTTTGACTTCCACTTCAAGAAGTTCATTATGATGTTTGAGGAAATCTTCAAATTCTTTAACTCTCACCATCAATTTACTACTGTCAATCGGCTTACTCAGAAAGGGGTACCACCAACAAGAAGTTTTTTGATTCTTAAAGTAGGCAACCCATCGGAAACCGGTACACCCTGCCCATCTTTACCACAAATACCAATTGACCAACCTAAATCATTACCAGGCATATCAATTGAGTTTAGAACATCGGGTCCGTTTCCAAGAAGGACTGCATCACGAACTAAAGGTCCAATTTCACCATCTTTAATTAAGTATCCTTCCTCAACTTCAAAAACGAAATCACCGGTAGCCGTATTCACCTGTCCACCGCCCATTTTCTTTACGAATAAACCCTCTTCTACTGAATGAATAATTTTTTCTGGTTCACCTTTTCCAGGAAGAATATAAGTATTAGACATCCTCGGGATTGGTTTAGAATGATATGACTCCCTTCTACCATGAGCATTGGGGAAACATTTATCTTTATTCGCAGTATAACGGTCATAAAGATAATTTTTTAAAATGCCATTTTCAATCAGAATAGTTTTCTCAGCTTTAGTTCCTTCATCATCAAAAATATAGGAACCGTTCTTATTGGCTAATGTCGGGTCATCAATTACGGTAACTAATTCACTGGCAACTTTTTGTCCGATTTTACCCTGATAGACCGGAGAAATACCTTTCTGGATGGAATCTGCTTCTAAGGAATGCCCAATTGCTTCATGAATCATTGTCCCTCCCGCTGAAGAACTAAGAATAACCGGCATTTCACCTACTGGTGCTGGTGGTGCGGAAAGTTTTGTCACTGCCCGCTGGGCAACCTTTTTTGCTACTAAATCCGGAAGCGCATCATCAAAAATCTCATAGCCAATTAAACCACCAATCACTTCAGAAGCAGTCTGAATGAGTATATCTCTTTTTGCTACTGTATCAATTGAAAAAAACAGATAAATTCGTTCCTCAGTGTAAGCATCGCATTCACTGTTATAAAACCAAATTCTTTTCTTTTTTTCCCCGTAATGCAAAGATACCTGAGCAATTTCCTTACTTACCGCTCGCGCACTCTCTTCGGTTTTCCGGAGAAGATTAATTTTTTCTTCTATACTATACTCATCAGGGAACTTTTTTATTAAATGTTTCCCTCCATCAAATTGTGGTAAAAGTTTACTGCTTGAAACAATTTTAACCCTTTTACCTAAAGTTTTTTCTACCAAAGGTTTAAGATTTTCTTTCTCATTAGAAGAAAGATAATAGACCTGTATTTCACCATTACCCATAGTTTTAAAAAAACGTAAACCATAACCTTTCTTTTTCGCTTGGGTAACTGGTTCAACTCGTCGGTCATCATAGAAGAAATGAAGAAATTCTTCCTCTTCACCATATATCTCCGCATAGTTTATTTCTCGGTTTGTAATACTTCGCACCAGAAAAATGAGGTCGTCTTGAGCAAACATTATTTCTTTACCCATCTCCCTGATAACTTTTTAGGAGGTAGTCACTCCGAAGGGTATCCAACTGGAATTACATATAGCGGTTTGATTTTTTTGGGCAGTTCCAAAACTTTGGTTACACTTTCATCATCAAAAGCACCGACTGGTACTGAACCTAAACCCAGTGCTACTGCCTGAAGATGAATATTTTCGGCTACATGTCCGACTTCAATGTAGACATAACCGATACCACGCTGTCGGTATCGGAGTGTTGTCCGTTCAAATATTGCCGTAATCACAATATTTATTGCTCCTTGCCTTACCCATTCTTGGTCTAAACATGCCTCGGCTAAGGAATTAAGTTTATTTTCTTCAGATATTTTTTTCAGCCAATGTTTTTCTAATAAATAATGAAAAACTCCTTCTTTGGAAACTAAATACATTTCTAACGGATAAGTTGCCCCTGCTGACGGTGCTGCACGATAACCTCCAGGCAAGGAAGTTAATCCTTGTGCCGACCAAAGTAACTGCGAAATTTGTTCCAAACTCAAAGGTTTATCGGCAAAACTACGCACCGAACGACGTTTAAGGATTGCTTCCTCAACACTTATTTTACCTTTAGTTAGTGGTTGAGGAAGTTCCATCTCTTCACCAGTTTTTAAATTTTTTAATTTTTCATTCACAGTTATATTTTTTAATGTTTTCCTCCGCGGTGTTCGTAACCCGCACCTTCCTGCGGTTTATGTTCTCTCATTTCTGGATGTCTATCTTCCTCCGGTAATCTCTCTTTCCCCCCTTCTTTCTTTATGTTTTCTTTTTTATTGGTGCCGTATCTCAATTATGGTATCACAGTAGCAGTTGTGATACCATTATTTGAATGAATTTCCTGTGCTAAAGCTTCCCCGCGTAATCCTTTTTTCAATAAATTTTTTACTTCCTTCCCTGAGTCTTACGCTCAACTTTTTCTTGTTTTTCATCTCCTTTTTTTCTTGCGCCGACTCTTTAAATGTTCTAAATAGTAGCAGGAAAATTTGTGTGTTCCTTCGCCATCAGCAACAAAAAACATTGCCTCCGTTTCTGCAGGATAAAGTGCAGCCATAATTGAGGCTAATCCCGGATTAGAAATTGCTCCCGGCGGCAGTCCGTAATTGCGATAAGTATTATAGGAAGAGACAATTTCTAAATCTTTATAGATAAGTCGTTCTTTCCTCCGGTTGAATTCCTTCTCCCAAGCATAATTCACCGTCGCACAGGATTCCAAAAACCATCCTTTTTTTAAACGATTATGAAAAACTGCGGAAATAAGTTTCCTTTCTTCATCTTTGTGTGCTTCTTTCTCAATAATTGAAGCAAGAATAACAATTTTTTTCCGATTTAGTTTTAACTCTTTTGCTCGTTTCTCCATCTCTTCAGTAAAAATTGTATTGGACCGATTAACCAGAATTTCAACAATTTCTTCTTCACTCATTCCCGGGCTCAAGTAGTATGTTTCCGGATAAAGATAACCTTCCAGTTTTTTCTTCTCTACAAGAGATAAAAAAATTTTCTCCTCAACTAAACCTTTCTCGGCTAAAAGATGACCAATTTCTTTTGCCGTATAACCTTCCGGGATAGTGATTTTCAAGGTATAAATTTTACCTTTAACTAAGTTTTTAAGAACCTCCAAACTGGACATCCTCGGATTTAAACGATAAACTCCGGTTTTAATCTGATTTTCCGCTTTTTTTATTCGGGCTAAAAGAAGAAAAAAATTTTTACTTAAAAGTATTTTTTTTTCTTTTAAAAAACGAGCAATCTCTTCCGCATTTACTCCCGCCGGTATGGTAACCAGAACATCTTCACCAAAAAAATATGGTTCAATATAGCGAATTGATAAAAGCAAACCAAAAACAAAAATAAATAAAATTAATCCTTTTTTCATTTCTTCCTTTCAGTAAGAATGATTACAGTGATTTTAAAGACCGATTATTCACCCCGCACCTTTGCCTAAGAGTGGTTCAGTTTTACAGAAGTGATTCCCATATTTCAGGTAAATATCCCGAGCAAAGGTGCGGGGCAAGGCGATGACACTATTGATTATTTAATCACCGTAATCTATTCTAAATCGTTGTAATCATCATTTCTGCGATTTCTCAGCAGAAATTAGATAATTTTGTAAAATTAAGCAAGCGGCAAGCTGGTCACAAATATTTTTTCTTTTTTTCCTTGAGAGGTCAGCAGTTAATAAAATTTTTTCTGCCTCTTTACTGGTCAACCGTTCATCCCAAAAAATAATCGGTAAGGAGACCTTTTGTTCAGCAAGAAAATCTTTCAACTGTTCAGCAAAACCAATTGTCTCTTTCGCTTTCTCCCTAAGACTACCATTAAGACTTTTCGGTAAACCAATCACAATTTCACTTACCTCATTTTTTTTTATAAATTCAAATATGTTTCCCAAATCAGTAATCAAATTATCCCGGATAATCCTTCCGGCAGGCTGAGCAATTTTTCCTGTCAGGTCACTTAAAGCAAGACCAAGATTTTTTTCCCCGTAATCAATGGCTAAAGTTCGTCCTTGCAAATTCGTTTATCCTTTCACTTCTTAACTCAGAAACAGTTACAAAAGAGTAATTTTCTTTCCTTAAAGTTTGAATAATTTTTGGTAAAGCACGAAGCGTATTTTCTCTCCCTGAATGGAGAATAACTATCCCATCCGGATGGACATCTTTTACTACTCGGGTATAAATTTCTTCAGCGGAGATATCCAAATGATCTTGTGGAAAAACTGTCCAAAAGACCGGCTGATAACCAAGTGAGGAACAGATACTTCTTAAATTTTTATTATAATTTCCCCCTGGCGGACGGAAGAGATAAGTATCTTTACCAGTAGAGTTTTTAATTAGTAAACGGGTTTTTTCCAATTCTTCCCTAACCTTTGCTAAAGGAATCTTCGTGAGATTTGGATGACTATATGTATGCCCGGCAACTTCATGCCCTTGAGAATTAAGCAATTGCAAAAGATAAGAATGATGTTCCCCCATCTCACCAACAATAAAAAAGGTTGCTTTAATTTTTTCTTCGGTAAGTATTTTTAAAAGTTTTTCGGTAAGTTCTGGATAAGGACCATCATCAAAAGTGAGCGCAATTTTTTTTGAGGTGATTACCTCAGAGGAGGTATTTACCTCGGATGGAAGCAAAGAAGGATTAAGCAAACTTTCTTCTGAAATTGTCTGGAAACAAACCGTAAGCAGAAGAAAGATAATGACCACTAAAGCCTGATAACGCGGTAAAAAAAAGCGCTTTTTCATCTTAAGGGAATTATATAATACAATTTTTTATTTTTTTGGTCAACCCCGTAAAGATTTCTAATCTACGGGGTCAACCCTACCCACCCAGCCCCCACTCTTTAACTGGTGTATAAATCGGACCGGTAGGTTTAAGAAAACTTTGCATTAAATAAATTTTTTCTACCTTTTGCGTACCAATTTCTTCGTTTTTCTTTTCTTCAATTTTTTTTATCAGTTCTTGCTTATTCTTTGCTGAACGCACCCTTCCTAAAGTCAAATGAGCAGTAAAGGGTCTATCTTCTTTAGGAAATCCTAAAGAGATTAAAGAATTTTCAATCTTTTCACTTAAGATTTTTAACTGTTCTCCACCCTCTTTTATCCCGAGCCAAATCACTCGTGGATAATTCAAATTGGGAAAAACACCAAATCCTGAAAGACGCATTTCAAAGGAAGGAAAATCTTTTAGAATTGGTGCGACCACTTGTTCAATACTGGATACTTTTTCTTCATTCACTTCACCTAAAAATTTCAATGTTAAATGCAAATTTTTTACTTCTACCCATTTGACATCCGCACCAGTTTTTTTCAGTTCTTCCTGAAACGGAATAATTTTTTTCTTTAACTCTTCTTCTAAATTTACCGCAATAAAAAGACGCATTTAATTTTTTTCACCTCTTCCCATTGTCAAATTTCCCGACCTGACTGCTTTCCCTTCAAATTCCCTAAATACCAAATCCTTGCCCCGTCCCCCCGACATATCGTCGGAGTGCAGAACCAAACCTAATGTTAGTCTTACGCAATCTGGTCAATTAGTTTTGTGAAAAAATTTACAAAAATTTTTCTTGACAATGATATTTTTTAGTGCTATACTTAAATCGGTAAGGAGTAATTATATAAAAAATATGAGTGCAATTACTACAAAGGAACCAAAGAAAAAAATATTTCGTAAATCTGTTGTATCTTGCCAAGAAAGACGGCAGAAATATTGGGAAATGCTTGATAAACTTTCTAACCAAGAGTTTACGAAAGAAATTAAAAGACGAATCGGTCGTTTAGAAAAAATTATTAAAGATGACACCTAAGGAACAATAAAGGGTTCGTCATCAATAAATCCAACTAACTCGGCTGCCCAAGATTTATTTCGGGCAGCAATTTTTTTATATATCCGGTACCAAAGTGCTGGGTGAATCAAACGCAAGATGTCAAATGTATTTTCCGCTTCTTCTCTTTCCTGCTCTGAAACTCCACTCATAATCCTTATCCAAAATTTGTAAAGTTTTTCTTCAGCAAGCGTTATATCCTGTAATTTTTCTTTAAATTCAATAATGTTTTTCCTTGTTTCTTTTAGCCCTGAACGCCAAAGTTTCTTGAAATAATCCCTGGGAAGCAAGGTCAAAAGTTCATGAATTTCTTTTTCGGTGAGAAGGAGTTGCCCACGCACGGTCACTGCTTCCTTAAGTTCTTTCAGCATCAATTCTTTTGTCTTCTCGTCAATCCCAGCAAATCGCTTTTCCCAGTCACTATACATTTTTTTCACCAGAACTTTTTTTCTTTCTTACACTGTCAAATTCCCCGACCTGAACCCATACCCCACAGGTAGCCGACCCTTAAGGGCCGGCTACATTACTTTTGTCAGTAATGTCAGCAAGCGTTCCCTTTACGCTTATCATCCCTCGCACTTTTTTACTTGACAATTTTTTAATTTCCTCCGATAAGATTTTTTCCTAATTTTCTAAAAGCGTCCCTTTTGATAGGTCTTTTATCAGTTTTTTTATATCAATATTAAGAATTTTAAATTCATATTTAACAGTTTCAATTTTCAGCTGTTCCCGATTCAATATCTTTGCAGTAAAAAATTTATTCCAAAATTCTTCTTTATTATCTGGCGGATGTAGTTTACTAAATATTTTTATGAGAATTTTGAACCATTTTTCCTTTATTGAATCTTGATTATTTATACTAAACCATAATACGAAAAGTTTCATACTTTCTGTCAATTCAGAAGTTATTAATTGATACATACGACAGGTATCAAATAAAAAATAACAATTAACATCCGGATTAAAATTTATTATTCTATTAGGATCTTTTTCTCCATGTTTAAAAAAATTGTAACAATCCCTAAATTTGTCAAAGTATATTTTTCTCATCTTTGGTTCCACTAATGGGTTATTAGGATCTTTTATAATAGGTTTTATATTTTTTCTTTTTCCTATACCTACTAAGATATCGTATGCAGCATTTATTAATGTATGTGTAGAAATTGGGTCATAATTATTAAAATATAATATTATCGCTGTTTCTAATTGATTTTTTGCCGCTTCAATCTTTTTAATTTTCATTTTTTGACATTTTTAGAAAATGTTAGCCACATTAGTCAAGTTTTTTAAAATATACTCTAAAGTAAAAAAATATTTCATTTTTGATATTCTATGTATTATATCCTTCTACAATTTTTATTTCTTCATAGGTTAAGCCATACCTGCCTGCTGCAGGCGGGTATGATTTTTGCTTGGTTGGTAGAATCACATAGAAATAGAACCGTTTTTTACAAAAAATTAAAGTCAACTTTTACTTCTTCATCGTTGATAATTTGGTCAACGATAAAATTCAAGTGTTCTCTGATTATTTTTATTTGTTCGTCAAGTTGGAGAATACCTGACTCGTCAATAATTTTCTTGCCCTCGGTCAAAAAGTTGTACAAATTTAATTTATCAGTGTTATATGAAACAGGATTGTAATATAATCTTGCAATTTCTTGTTGCTTTAGTTCTGGGAAAAACGGAATTTTTATGTCTTTCCAATATTTCATTGATAAACTACCGCCTTGTCCACCAACTGAAATATAATCTAAAACCCCAATTTCTCTTAAATAACGCAGGAAACAACTAACAAATGCGCTTTCTATTTTATTGTGGTCTTTTTTGTTAAGAATTATTCCGTGAATGTTTGTAATCATTCTTTGTTTTGGATTGGCAAACATCATACATTTGCCGATAGAACCTTCACCAGAAAAAATAATATCTCCTTCCTGAATTGTTGAAAGTTTATTTGGATTTCCTAAATATTCATATTTTGTGACAGTTCCAAAATCAGATAAATTTGTTGGTCTTACCAAAACATAAAAATTTTCCACTGGAGCCTCAGAGTAAATACTATCTCCAATGCATGACACTTGTAAATTTTGCCCTCTGCTAATACTAAAATCCCAATCATAAATCGTTCCAGCACCATTCTTATAATTTGAAATAATAAATTGTTGTTTTTTACATTCTTCACAGTAAAAACCAGCATCAATCCTTAAGTCCTTTCCCATTTCCTTTATATTCGGTAATTCATACTTAAAATTATTTGGTTTTTGATTTTCTAAAAGTTCTTTTTCAATTAAAGAGTAAATTAAATCATTTTTTCTATGGATTCCCTTTTCTTTGTTGATGATAGATTGAGTTAAGATTTCTACATATCTGATTACTTCATCAGCGTTTGATTGATTTGGTAAGGGTATTAGGCAATCCAAAAACAATGTTTTTGCATGTCTTATTGTCGCCCCCCTTGATGCCAAAAAATTAAGTTGTGTCTTAAAAAAATCATGTTTTAAAAATGCCAGAAGATAATATTTGTTTTCTCTAACAGGCATTTTATAAAGTCCACCTGAAAGCATATGTTTAGGATAGTCTTTGTCTAAAATAATTGTTTCACCGATATTTGAGTCCTTAGAAATAATTATGTCGTCTTCTTTTAGATTTAAATTAATAAAAGCAGATGGCAAAATTGGGACAACGCTATCGCTTACAAAAGTAGGTAAAAAACTTTCTGGTTGTAATGATTTATTTCTGATAAAAAATTTGTAAGATTTTGAAATATAAGAATTTGAACCAACTTCTTGTCCTTTTACCAAGTTGCCAGTCAAAAAATCTTTGACTTTTCTGTAATTCTTATTTTTCAAAATTACTTTTTTGTAGAGGACTGGCGAAAAAGAGGATTTATTTGCAATAATTTCTTTTATATTTATTTGCTTTGGTACATCAACATACTTCATCTATTTTTCCTTGATAAACAAATTTATTAGTGTTTCTTCTTGACCCAAAGCCCATTTTCTAAATTCTTCTATGGTTTCAGTAAATTCTTCGTCAAGCAAAGGATTACCAAACTTATCAGTTGCAACTTCAAAGGTTTTTTCATCTATTCTATATATTGGATTGTAATATTTGACCCGTTTAGATGTCCTGATTTCATAGCCAATTTTTTGAATATCTTTAACAAAAATTTCATAACCCGCTTTATTTAGTTTTTCTAATTCTTTTGGCCTGGGTTTATAGGCGACAAGAAGAGTTGTAATAGCCCCGGTATCTGCAAAAACATTGGCAGGCAAGTCAAACAAGGCAACTATACGCATTTTCTCTGTCAACCATTTCCTTGCTTTTTCCCATCTGTCAATGGAAGCAATACTATTTGATAAAACAATGCCGAGACGACCTTCTTCTGCTAAAATATGATAAGCATTTTCTAAAAATACCAAACCTAAATCAATCCAATTTCCGCATCTTGCTATATTCCATAGTTCATACATTTCGATTATTTCTCTGTCAGTCGGTGTTTTGGGTTCGTATTTTCTATCTTCACCAAAAGGTGGATTGGTTAGAACAACATCAAACTTCTTAAGTTTTGTCTTGTCTGGCCAATTATCCCAATTACCATTTTTGTGTAACTTTGGATTCAATTCTACCAATTCACCCGATTGATTGAATTTCGCGATAATTGTCCCTTTATCAGGGTAATATTTAAGAACGGCGTTTCCATCACCATTCAAAAGCATATTTAAACGAGCAAGCATAATCATTTGTTGGTCATTATCGACGCCGTAAATATTTCTATCGTCTAATTTGTTTCTAATTTTTTCGGAGTTGACATAGCTTAAAGATAGGAAATCGGCAATTCCGACTGTTGGGTCAACAACTGTTTCACCATTTCTTGGATTAACAATCTTAACAAGGAAATCAATTAACTGGAGTGGTGTAACAAATTGTCCATGCGCTACTTCGGAGAATTTATTTGCAAAGCGGTAAAAAACAAGTTGCCATAATTCGCTTTTTGTAGAAAACACAAAAGAATAATCCTGAAAATTTTCAACAACTTCTGCAATGACAGAAATGTGACCCTGGTCTTTCCAGTTTATTTCTGAATCTTCAAGAATTTCTCTATAATTACCTTCGGCGTCATTATAAATATTTTTAAGTCGTGAGATAAATTTTTGTATCTTGGTGTCAGACAAGTTGTTTTTGTATTGAATTTCCTCGTCTGTAATATAAAACTTGAGATAATAATTTGGGAATTTTTCACTCTGTTTCTCATCAAAAATTTTTAATGCTAAAACTTGAATTAGTATTTCATATCCTCGCTGATTAACAAGCCCTGCTTTATCCATCACTCTTAAAATATTAGACATTGCATTATTAACTTGGTTTGAGTGCAAATCGGAAATTAAATCTAAATCATTTATTGTCCTTTGACTAAGATTTCGTTTCTTAGGCTTGTTTATCTTTTGGACAAGTTCGTTAAATGAAGGTATATTATTGTAATTATCTGTCAAATTTAGTGATAAATCCTTCGTTCCGCTGTTTTCGCCTTTAGTATTATATCTCTCATTATATCGGAGAATTTTTCCCTTGTTTCTTTGAAATATATATAATCGTTCAAAATCATAATAAAAAGACAAGATATATCTATCCAGTGGTTCTGGTTCTTTCAAGTATGCCTTTATTTGTGAGTTAAAATTTTCTTCTGTAGTTTTGTCATCTTCTTTTTTAAATTCAATTACAGCAATGACATGATTTCGTAGCCATTCTAAACTATTTTGCTCTTTGTTACTAATCCACTTTTCGTAGTCATCAATCCAGTTCTTGTCATCAAAAATGCAACCATCCATTTTTATTGGTGCAGCATTTTTATTACCCTTGGGGAAATAAATTTCTACTCCGATGTAATCTTTAGAATATAATCCACTGTGAATAAGAGCATAAATAAATTGCCACTTGTAATATTCCTCGCTTTTCTCCCCTTTTTTATTTTTTAATGAAATATCATTGATGTATTTTCCATTTACTGGGACGAGAGATTTAGGCAAAAGTAACGACAAAGAGTATTTGTTATCAAAATCTAATTTAGCATCTAAAAATTTGTTCATAGTTTCACCTCTCTGTTTTTTATTCTTCAGCAATTTTTTCTGCTGGTTTGCCTTTGATTCCAGCGGAAATCAAAATTGCCAAAAGTTCAGCATCGGTAAGACTTTCCGGACCGAGTTCACGCAGTTTACCACCCGGATGACGCCACTGACGGATTTTTGATAGGTTTTTGGGGGTCTTCATATTTAATCAGCAAAAAATTTACTGATTCTTACCGACCATTTTCTAAGAGCAAAATCTTTTCGCTGACCTTTCTTAATAAATTTAACTTTCTTCAACTTCAATCGGTAAAAAACCAAATTTTTGTAGAATTCTTGTTTTTATCAGTTCTAATTTCTCATCTGAGATAGTGCCAATTTTTTGTAGAAGGATAGCTTTGGGAACTGGTTGGATTAAAGAAGTTTGTATTATTGAGTCTTTTTCAAGATTTGCTTCACCGCGGTTAATAGGAAGGTCTAAAGTGGTAGGTTTACTTGTTGAAGTAAGCGGAGCAACAAGAATTATGGGTGAAGATGGGTTTTTATTTCCATCATCACTTTGGACAATGAGAACAACTCGTTTTTCCTTTTCTTCCCAGCCAAGCAATTTCTTAAGTTCCGGGGATAAATGTTTATCATCGGCTACCCATATTTCACCTTGTTTAAACTCACCAGATACATATAATTTTTTTAATTCGTCTTTTAGAGTTCCCATTCATTGTCCCATCTCTTGGATTTTGGCTGTCATTTTAATAGACAATTGGCTTTTCTTATAGTCTTTAATTTGCTGGAAGGATTTTTCTTCAGTCCATTCTGCTTGTAAGATTGGCACTTTGTGCTTCTTAGCTAGACCGGAATATCGTTCGGTGACTACTTTTTTAAAGTCTATTTTCTCACCATAGGGCGTACCTTTAAATGGTAAGGAAACATAAACCTCGGAGAGAATTTTGTCTAAAGAGATTTTTCCCCAGTGTTCGTTTATCTTTTCGATTATTTTGTATTCTTCATCCTTAAGGTGTCGGATAGAATATTCGCTCACTATTCCCGCGTATTTATAAAATGGCTCTCCACGAAGAGTTTTTGTTTTTACTTCCCGAATTTGCGGGATTTGCGGGATCACTTCCTGAATTTTAAAATTCCAAGGACCATGTTTATGACGGGTATAACTTAGTCCGGTAATCGTCCGTCCCAATCTTTGGTACGCCAATACATCGGATAGATAAATAAGTTTAGTTAATTTAACTCGTCCGAGTTGATGTTCGCTCGATTTAAATACGAAATAAATGATAATTTCCTTTAGTTTTTCTGTATTCATATTTATCTGAACCTCCTTTTAGATTTATTTTAACATATTTTTATCAAGAAAACAAGAACCACGATTTACAAGGTAGACGACACTAATTTTTCAAATCTTAAAGCATCCTCAAACATTGTGGCATTGTTGAACATTACATAATTCAGTGATTTCTCACATTTGCTCAAGACCGCTTTCAGTTCTTTATCGCTAAATTGGTAATTATAATTGATTCTTCCGCCGAGATAACTGCCGTGCAGACGGAAATAATTGAACTGACCGTAAAGAGGAATATTTATTGTTGGGTCAACCCCGCCCTTTCTGAAAAGCCCTTGAGAAAGAGCGGGGTCAACCCCGTAGATGAAAATCTTTACGGGGTCAACACAATGAATTAAATTAAGTTCTTTACAAATTTCTTTAATTTCTTCTGCTTCCCATTCACCTCTTGGTTCCCAAAGGAAGGTAATCGGGTGACTTGGTGATTGCCTGCCCGCCGAAGCCACTCCGTCGCCAAAGCTTTGGAGCGTCGGCGACTTGGCGAAGGCGGGGGTAACGGAGTAGAAAAAATTTTTGAGATTTTTTTTGTTTTCAGGTGTGGGCTTGAAACTTCCTGGAGACTGAAAAAGAATTTTTTTACAGCCAAGATTTTCGGCAAATTCTTTTGTTCTTTCCCAGGCAGTAAAAACTTCATTGGTAGGTTGAAAAAATCCATAGTTTTTCTTTTTATTTTCCGGAATTTTTTCTTTCAGACGCCGGTAGGTAAAACTACTTGCTGGATGAGTAATCAGTTGCCAAGCTTTAAGAATAAATTCAAAATTTTCTGGTGCTTCTTTTCTCCATTTGAAAGCAGTTTTAATCTCGGGAAGTTGATAAAAGGTAACATTTATCTCAACACAATCAAAATTTTGGTAATACTTTCCCCGAGAAACCGGATACCCACAACAACCAACCTTTATTTCCACAATAATTCACGCCGGAGTAAATCTAAAGCAGTAGTGACTGCTTTTTCTTTAATTTCAAGCCGTGTCCCAAGAAAACGGTATTGTTTAACGATTTCTTTGTCATCTACGATTACCGCAATATAAACCAAACCTACCGGTTTTTCTTTCGTTCCGCCCGAAGGACCAGCGATACCGCTAATCGCTATTGCACATTGAGTTTGAGCAGAATTTCTTATTCCTTGTGCCATTTCCCGAACCGTCTCCGCTGAGACTGCACCATATTTTTCAATTGTTTCCGATTTTACACCCAAAAGGGTGCTCTTACTCTGATTTGAATAAGTGACTACCCCCTGTTTGAAATATAACGAACTACCGGGCACATTTGTAATCCGGTGTCCAAGTAAACCGCCGGTACAGGATTCAGCAATGGCTAAAGTTTTCTTTTTTTTCAAGAGAAGTTCACTAATAACTTTTTCTAAAGTTTGTCCGTTTTCACCATAAATATTTTCAGCGAGCATTTCGTAAATTTCATTTTTTGTCTTTTTCAAAATTTCTTCCAGAAGAAGTTGGTCTTTGCCAGAGAGAATAATTTTTAAATCAACCGTTGCCGGATGTGCAAGCAAACTAAATTTTAATCCTTCGGTCTTCTTTTCCTGTTCTAAAATCGGACGAATTTTTTCATCAATCTCGGACTCGGGTAAACCACAGATATGTAAAATTGTACTTTTGCTAATACCAGTTTCATATTTTCGTTTCAAATAGGGAATAACCTTTTCTTCAAGCATTGGCAACATTTCTCTTGGTGGACCCGGAAGTAAAATAACGGTGACATGGTGACGAGGTGACTTGGTGACTGGTTGACTTTTAACTTTCCCGGCTATGTCGCCGTGTCGCTGTGTTACGATGTCGCACTCAATAATTTGTCCAGGGGCAGTGCCAACTTTGTTCAGAATAACTTCTGCTCTCTGTATAACATATGCTTGTTTTTCATTTTCTTTAGGCATCTCCAGATTACGTTCAATAAAATGGCGCACAATTGCAGACATTACTTCACGGGTAAAGACAAGTTTTTTTCTTAAAACCTTAGCGACTACTTCACGGGTGTAATCGTCAAAGGTTGGTCCTAAACCACCGGTAGAAATGATAACCTCAGCCCGCGATAAAGATTCCACAAAAGTTTCTTTAATCTCTTGCGGATTATCTCTGACTGTAATCTGGCGGGAAATGGAAAGTCCAATACTGGCTAATTTTTCGGCAAGAAGGTTTACATTTGTATTAATCTTGTCAGTAAGTAATTCACTACCAATAGAAATTACTTCAATCCTCATAATTATTCACGAATGACCACGAATAACTACACGAATATCACGAATGATTTTTATTCGTGAAGATTCGCAATTTTTTTCTATTCGTGTAATTCGTGTTTAGGCGAAAGCAATCGGTTTTTCTACCTCTTTTATTTCCGGTAATTGCCCGAAATGTGCTTCATATTTTTTCAAGTTATCTTCTAACGCTTTTAAGAAACGTTTTGCATGTAAAGGTGAAGTAATTATGCGGGCACGTACTTTCGCTTTTGGTGCTTGTGGCTGAAGATAAATGAAATCAAAAACAAACTCAGTTTCGTTATGGGTAATCATTGCCAAATTAGCATAGACACCTTGGGCGGTTTGTTCATCAATTTCAATTTGAACCTGAGCAGGTTGGGTGACCTGTTTTTTTTCTCCTTCCATTTTTTTCCTCCTTTTATCCTCAATGGGAGATATCTCCCGATTGCGTTCCCCCGTAGAGAGCCATTGGCTCTTATACGGGGTCACTGTCCCCCTCTTAAGAGGTTTTTTTGTTGGTGGACGATAACCTAAAGTCCACTCTTTGGGTAAATATCTCACTTTAATTGTTTTCCGTTTTCTTTTGAAGATATCGGTCATTTCTTTCTTATATCTCCCTGAAGCCAAATTTTCCGACCCGACCCCATACCCCACAAGTGCGCAGGACTTAAGTCCCGCGCATTCTCTTGTTTCCCAATTTTTGACTTTTATATTTTTTTATGGTATATTTTATTTGTTAATGAATCCTACTACCAAAACTATTCGTTTGAGTCAACATGCTAAGGAACAATGTGTTTACCGAGGGACTAATGAAAACGAAATTTCTCAAGCGATACGAACTTCCCCTTGGGAAAAAGCAGAGTTGAACCGGTTGGAGTGTCGTAAAGATTTTGTATTTGAAAGAGAATGGAATAGAAAATATTTCAAAACGAAACAAGTTAGACCAATTTTTGTAGAAAAAGAAGATGAAGTTTTTGTAGTAACTGTCTATGTTTACTACTTTTAAGAAGGAGGAACAAAGATGAGAATTACTTATGACCCGGAGGTTGATGCCCTCTACATTCGCTTTAGAGAAACAACCGTCACCACTAAACACCTTGCTGAAGGTATTGCTGCCGATTACGATGCTGAAGGCAAACTCGCCGGAATAGAAATTCTTGACGCGGCTAAACGTTTCGGAGACCGAGAAACTTTCAAACAAGTTGTTCTTGAACAAATTGGTTTGGTCCCTACATCCTAAAATTGCTAACCGACACACTCCTGATTCAAAATCCATTTTTTAACCTCAACCAACCACCTCATCTCCTGCAGAAGAAAATTTTTTTAATCCCAACTTTGTCAAATTCCCCGACCTGACCCCATACCCCACAAGTGCGCAGGACTTAAGTCCCGCTTACGCTTTTTTAATTACCTCCGTCCCCATTTTACGCCTATTGAAAAAACATCATGACATACTAAATCTGTAATACATTTAGCTGCTTGGTTATTAAATTTATATTGTATTTCGCTACCTCCATAAGTTTTGCCAAAAAATAATCCTGCTCCATTCAACTGACTGCTTTGATAATAAAAATAAAATTCGAATAAGTAATACCTTTCAGTTTTATTATATTTTTTTGGAAAATAATGGGCTAAATTATATTTTCTATGACCGTCCATAAAGTTATCTGGTTTTTTTAATCCGCACCATCTGCTTGGTGATGTTCTATACCATTCTTTTTCAAGACGTTTTACAATTTCTTTGTTACTGAAAATCAATTTAAACTGGGGTAAAAGTCCATATTTGGGATCCATTTCAATTTGCTCACTATGTGTCTTAATAAAACTTATAGCCAAGTTTCGCTCAGTTTTGCCTATAAGATCTTCACCTTCAATATATTCAATTATTCTATCTATCCGTAATTGGATAATGTGATCTATATTAGGTGTTAATCCATTTATTGGGAAATTAGTAGGAGTTTCGAGTTTTTTAACTTCATTCACCATTTTTCCTTCGTCGATTCTATAAAAAGGTCCATATTTTGTTTTTGGTGAAAGTTCTAAGTAACCAATTGGACCTTCAAAACTTCTTTTTGTTTCCTCGGTTAAAATGTCATCAACTATTATAATTTTCATGGAAATTTTCCTCCACAATTTTTATTTCTTCTTCACTCAATCCGTAAAGTTTATAAACCAATTCGTCAATTTCTTGGTCGGTTTTTTGGATTTCGGATTCAATTTTGCGGCGTTCGTCAGTAAATTTATCACCAAATTTTTGCAGTTGCTTATTTAAGTCAAGCATAAGCTGGGCCTTCTTTGCAATATTTTCTTGTTCCTGCTCGCTTGCATTTGGAATTGGAAAAATTGCCAATTCTTTAACTTTGAATTGAGGAAATATTTTGCGTTGGAATTTATCAAAAGTATTCACAAACCAAAAAGTAGTGATGCGAGAATTTAGAACTGCTAAAAGAAACAAAGGATTAACATTTTTAAAATCATAAACAATCATACTGTTAATGTCATTTAGCCAATAATCTTTTGTAAACACTCCATTGATTGAATACGGTGGCGGTGAGGGTATTTGTCTTACCAATATTCTGGGACTTGTAAATATTTTTTGATCTCTTGGGGCTGCCAGACACTCACCATACTTCAGCCACCAGCCACTCCATTCTGTTTGATATCGTTTTACATTACGACCTTCTAAATATTTAGCATAGTCATCACTGGTTTTTTCTCTACTGTGATAGATTCTTTTATTTTTCATCTCGTCTGTCTGGACTGGTTTACCTTTTCCTGTTTCATATGCTTTTAATCCTGCCTTAACGATACAAAATGTATTCAGTGTTTTTGAATTTTTCTTGATTTTATCTAAGATTGTCATCTTATTTTTACTTTTTGCTAAAGCGATATTGATGATGTAATTGTTGCTTTTGAAGAGAGAGGGTAGGAATTTGCCAATAATTTCAAGTTTACCTTCTCGGAATTCGCCAAGTGTTACATTATTTGCTTTTCCTTTTTTAAAAAGCAATAAACAGTTATCAACATTCGCTTCTTGGAAAACTTTGTCATAAATATTTATGACTCGAAGATTACAGGTTTCTTCAAGCAAAAATTTTCTTAGTCCGACAAAAGTATCAATTGTTAACCAAGTATTTGGGATAATAAAACCAAAATATCCATTGTCGTTTAACAATTTATACGCTTGGTTAACAAACAATAGATAAGTGTTTAACTGGTAACTCGCCAATTCAAAATTATCGTAATAATATTTTTTAACTTGTTCTGAAAATTTTTCGCCACGAGCAAAGACATAGGGGGGATTTCCGATAACAATATCAAAACCACCTTCGGACATTGCTTCCTTAAATTCTTCTTTCCATCTAAATGCTTTGTCGCCGGCGATGGCTGGGTCGTCAATTAGCGAATTGCCTTGTTTGATATGTTCAAGCATTGGTAAGCGTTCACGATGATAAAGTGTTTTCAGGAGTAGATTCATCTGGGCAATTTCTACCGCTTGTTTATCTAAATCTACACCATAGAGATTATTTTTTAAAATTTCAATCTTCCGAAAATAGCCAAACTCACCGGGTGAATGTTTTTGCCAGTAATTGACAAATTCATCAAAAGCACGAATTAAGAATGAACCCGAACCGCAAGCCGGGTCAAGCACACGAATTTTCATTACTTGTTTTGGTTTGGCTTTTTTCAGGAGTTCACCAAGTGTATTTTTGACAATGTAGTCAACAATGTAGGTTGGCGTGTAGTAAATTCCCATTTCTTTACGGTGTTGACGAGTTTCCTTCAGGCGAGCCGACTTGGGAGTTTTCTTTAAGATATGCCCAAGGTATTGTTCGTAAATATTACCCAGAACATCAGCATTGATTGCCGAAAAATCGTAACGACTTCCATCTGGAGTTTGATATAAATTTTCAATTATTTCGGCTAAAACCTCATCATCAAGAGTTAAATCTTCGCAGAAATGTTTTTCAAAAAGTTTAGAATTGTAACCATTATCAAAATCACGAAAGATTTTATTCAGTTTTTCCCAAAGATTTCCGCTCTTTTCTCGCCAAATACGCACCGCTGATAAGAGGTGATTTTGTTCAATAACTCGGTCTTCACAGGTGCGGATGAAAATTAAACGGTCTAAGATTCGCTGGACTGATTCGTCAAGTTCTTCTTCGGATATTTTGTTCAGACGGGGATATTTAAGGATATTTTTGGTAAGTTTTTCCCGTGCCTTCAGGAGGTCAGCAAGAATTTGTTTTGAGATTGGTTGCTTTTTATCCTTTTTACCCCAGCGCTCGGCTTCTTTATCCAGAAATCCTTGAGTGATTGCTTCTTTAGAAAGTAGCCAGAGTTGGTCAAATTTACTTATGTATTCATTGTAGGAAAGTTCAAAAAACTGGCTATCGGTAAGTGTTTTTGCCTTCCATTCAGCGTTAAAAACTTTAATTTTTTCAAAATCAGTTAAGACCGCCCAAGGGACACCTTTATTGTAAGCGTAATCAATCGCTTGCTGGGCATATTCCGGTTTATCAAGGTCAGCTTTCAGTGCTTTTGCTTCTAAATAAAATTTCGGTATGTTTACAAGATTAAAAGAATAGTCAACCCGGTCTCGGGAAATTCTGGTTTCTTCCTGGACTTCGTTAATATTGGCTATTTCCCAACCGAGCGTGGAAAATAAAGGGAGGATAAAATCTTTGCGGGTATTGGATTCATTATATTCGCCAATTCTTCCTTCTTTAAGGATAAGTTCGTATTTTTTGACTAAATGTTCAACTTCTTTTTTTGCCGTTTCTTTAGTGAACATTTTTTAACCCGTCTTGGAACGGTTCACTCAAAGGTAAACAGTATCCCGAAAATTTTTCTGCCCCGCTACAAAGCAGGGGAATTAACTTCTCTTTAAGAGGAAAATAACTTTTCTTCAGAGAAGTTTAGGAAATTCAAGAGAAAAAAATTCTCTCGCCGTAACAATTTTTATTCCTTTAAAAATATGTAAATCTAACAGATGCGGGTCGCCAGTGATTAAGTAATCAACCTTCCCACTGAGAGCAGTTTCGAGAATAATCACATCACACTGGTCAGGAATTTCTATTTTTTCTGAAATGCCCGGTGTCACTGGCGTAGTGTAACTTAAAATATCCTTCAAGATACGGTCGGATTCCTTTTGCGAGAGGGAAAATTTTTTGCCGGTTAATACATTGTGGAGTTCTTTAAGTATCGCCGGAGAGACAAAAACTTCAATTTTTCCATCCCGAGCGAGGTCCAGAACTATTCGGGGTAATCCTTCCCAGAAAATCCCCGAGATACAAATATTAGTATCAAGTACAATTTTAAGCACGAGTTGATTCCCGAGTTTCGTGGATTATTTTAACTACATCTTCTTCAGTTAAATTTTGAAACCCTTTTTTCCTGGCTAACCCTTCTGCCCAGCGATAAAAATTTTTTCTTGAGGAACGTAAATTCTTAATATACCGACGGAGCGCCTGATTGACCATCTGAGTAAGAGATAAATTCTCGTCTACGGCAATCTTTTTTGCTTCTTTAACTAAGGAACTATCAAGTCGTAAAGTTGTTTTTCGTAAAGTTTGCATTTTCTTCACCTCCCTAATGCCATATTACCATATTTCTGTCTATCTGTCAAGTCAAAAGTTAGAATTTTTTCTACATTTTTTGTGTTTTATAGGATGTCTTTTATTTACCTAAATATGCTTTTTTTACTTCTTCATTATTAAGAAGATTTTCGGCTGTGTCCGAGAGAACAATTTTACCAGTTTCCAGAACATATCCACGGGTAGCAATTTTTAATGCTTGGTGTGCATTCTGCTCAACTAAAAGAATCGTTGTGCCTTGTTGGTTGATTTCTTTAATGATTTGAAATATTTTTTCTACCAAAATCGGGGCTAAACCCATTGAAGGTTCATCAAGCATAAGCAGTTTTGGTTCCGCCATTAAGGCACGAGCAATGGCTAACATCTGTTGTTCACCCCCGGATAAAGTAATTCCTAATTGTTTTTCTCTTTCTTTAAGCACCGGAAACAGATGGTAAACTTTTTCCAGATTTTTTTTAATTTCGTTTCTTTTCTTTAAGTAGGCACCAAGTTCTAAGTTTTCTTTTACCGTAAGTAAAGGAAAAATTTTTCTCCCTTCCGGGACTTGGATAATACCGCGAGCATTGATTTCATGTGGTTGAAGGAGAGAGATTTTTTCGTCAAAAAATTTTATTTCTCCCTGATGAACAGGAAGTAAACCCGAGATAGTTTTTAAAAGCGTAGTCTTACCAGCACCATTTGCTCCAATTATAGTAACAATTTCACCTTCGTTCACTTGGAGGAAAACACCTTTTAACGCCTCAATTTTACCGTAAGAAGTGCGGACATTAAACAACTCAAGCATATCTTTTTCCTCAATGGGGGATAATCCCCCTTATTGTGTTCACTTGCTTTGGCACGTTGTTAGCCAAAGACAGGTTCACTGTATCCCCCTTAAGTAGAAGGATGACCCGTCCCCAAGTAAGCATCAATCACTATGGGATTGCGTTGGATTTCTGCTGGTTTACCTTCAGCAATTTTTTCACCATAATTTAGGACAACAATTCGGTCAGAAATATTCATTACTACATCCATTTGGTGTTCAATTAAAATCACGGTTATCCCTTGAAGACGAATTTTTTGGATTAAAGACATCAATTTTTCTGCTTCCGCAGGATTCATCCCGGCAGTAGGTTCATCAAGAAGTAAAAGTTTAGGTTCGGTAGCTAAAGCACGAGCGATCTCTAATCTTCTCTGGTCACCGTAAGGCAAATTTTTTGCTAATTCATTTCCTTGAGGAAGTAACCCAACAAAATCAAGTAGTTCTTTTGCTTTTTCTTGTATTTCATCTTCTTCACGAATAAATTCAGGAGTGCGCATTAACGCTTCCCTTACTTCCGCACGCGTCCGACAATGCCGTCCCACCATTACATTTTCCAGTGCGGTCATCTGAGCAAAAAGACGAATATTCTGAAAGGTACGGCTTATTCCCAAGACACTAATTCGGTGTGCCGGCAAACCATCAATCCGGTGATCAGAAAAGAAAATTTTTCCTTTATCCGGGGCATAGATTCCAGTTAATAGATTAAAAAAGGTTGTCTTCCCTGCACCGTTGGGTCCAATTAAACCAACAATTTCACCCTGAGTAACAGTTAGACTTAAATTATCCAACGCCAGCAAACCACCAAAATGTTTTGACACTTCTTCAACTTTTAAAAGCATATTTTTAACCCAAATTTTTCATTAGAAAAATTTGCCCTTTGGGCCGCCCCATCTAAATGGGGCGGGGTTAACCTTCTTCTGAAGGACGTAGTTCTAAATCACGTCGTTTTGAAGGAATAATTCCTTGTGGACGAAAAATAACCATTAGAACTAAGACAAAACCAAAAATTAACATCCGATAATTCACAAATCTTGCCCCAAGAATACTACGTAGAATTTCTGGCATACCAACAACTAATATCGTAGCAAAAATTATTCCCGGGATACTACCCATACCACCTAAAACAACCATTAAAACCAAAAACACTGATTCCCAGAAGGTAAAAGATTCGGGAGAAACAAATCTTATCCAGTGAGTACACAATACACCAGCAAGAGCAGCAAAAATTGCTGAAAAACTGAATGCAAAAAGTTTAACTTTGTTTACATTTATGCCACTTACCTCGGCTGCAGTCTCATCTTCACGAATCGCAACCCAAGCACGACCGATACGCGAATTATCTAAACGGTAACCGGTAATTATACCTAAAATTACAAAAAATAAAATTAAATAATAAAACGAAATATCTGACTGGAAAGTAAGAAAGAACAATTTTGGTGTAGCAATTGTTTCACCAACACGAGGTAGCCCCTTAGGTCCGTTAGTTAAACTATCCCAATTATTTAAAACTAACCGTGTAATTTCACCAAATCCGAGAGTAACGATAGCCAGATAATCGCCGCGTAAACGCAGCGCTGGTAAACCCAAAAGTAAACGTAAAAAAATAGTTAAACCAACAGTTAAAGGAAGAACTAACCAAAAATTCCAACCAAGAATTGAAAATAAAGCAGCAATATATGCGCCAAAAGCATAAAAAGCAATAAATCCTAAGTCAAGTAACCCAACGAAACCAAGAATTAAATTTAGTCCCAAAACCAGAAGAAGGTAAATACCAATCAATCCAGCAATGTGAAGAACATAATATGCTCCCAAAGATTGACAAATTATTGGAAAAAATAAAAGTAAAATTCCTCCTAAAAAAATAAAAATCCTATTTTTCATGGTTTATGTGATTTCACAAAAATAATAAAGCAATTTTTGTCTCGGGAACGCTTTATGAGTTTCAGGAACCTTTTTCTCGCTCAGTAATTCTTTGAAGAAAGAGATGAAAGAATTTTGGAAATCTTCTCTTCCTACCTCTTTGGTAGGTCACCGAGGAGGTGACACTCTATAATTTTTTGACTAAAATCAAAAGGCGTCAAAAACTTTCCTGCCTGTCGGCAGACAGGGATATCGTTCAGAGAGGAACCCCTCAACAAATTGCTTAACTATAAGACTTGCGAACCTTTTTCGAACGACTTTCAATCCCGCACCTTTGTCCGAGAAAGGGGCTATCTTGTGCAATGATTCTCGTAAATGCTCAAGGTATCCCAAAATAAAGGTGCGGAATTATAGAGAGAGAAAAACGGTTCGCAAGTCAGAAGCGTCCGCCAATTCAGCGGATTGTGAAATTACTTAAACTCTCTCCGGGAGACGGTGTCCAAGAATACCGCTTGGTTTCAAAAGTAAAACTAAAATCAATATGGCAAAAGCAAATACATCTTTCCATTCTGCACCACCGGGAATATATCCTGCTCCAAAGGCTTCACATATACCGAGCACATAACCACCAAACATCGCTCCGGCAACGTTACCAATTCCACCAAGAACCGCAGCAGTGAAGGCTTTAATTCCAGGTAAAAAACCCATATTATATTTAATTGACCCGTAATACATCCCGTTCAATACCCCTGCTGCACCACCTAATCCTGCACCAATAAAAAAAGTCAAAGCGATAATCTGAGCAACATTTATTCCCATCAATTGAGCTGTTTCTTGATCCTGGGAGACTGCGCGTATTGCTTTACCCAGTTTTGTATACTGAACAAAAATACGTAAAAGGAACATCAAAGAAATTGAAAAGAAAATGATAAAAATTTGTAAAGAATTTATTTCCGCAAGGTAAAGAGTAAACTTTTTCACTGGGAAAATTTCCGGGTAAGGGATAGACTGGTTACTTATACTAAGCATAACCAAATTTTGTAAAAAGATTGAAACACCAATTGCTGAAATTAAAGCAGTAAGTCTTGGCGCATGACGTAAAGGTCGGTAAGCAACCCGTTCCATACATATACCTAAAAGCGCAGTCATTAACATTGTAAAAGAAAAAACGAGAAGAACCAGTAGACCTAAATTTTTTTGTAAAAAATTTATCCCGGAAAAAATATTGTAAAAAAAATAACCAAAATATGCGCCACACATAAATATTTCTGAATGAGCAAAATTAATCATCAAAAGTATACCGTAAACCATAGTATAACCTAAAGCAATTAAAGCATAAATTGAACCTAAGGTCAAACCATTGATTAGTTGTTGTAAAAACATTTTTTAAATAAACAGATTTAGCCAGATGGTTACGGATGCAAACGGATAAAGAAATCTGCAGAATCCGCAACCATCCGCGTGCATCCGCTTAAATAAAAGGTTTTTATTGAAGAGAAACAAATTTACCTTCTTTCACTTGATAGACCGAAATTACTTTGTTTAATGTATCACCTTTTTCGTCAAATGCAGTTTCTCCAAGAATACCCTGATATTTTATTCCTTTTACCGTTTCAATAATTTTTTCTTTATCTGCTCCAACACGTGCAATTGCTTCAAGAATAATATTTGTTGCTTCGTAAGTATAATGGTCATAGGGTTGCGAATCAACCTTAGGATACTTGGACTTAAATTTTTCAATAAACTTTTTTGCTTGGGGTAATTTTTCTGGAGATATCCCAACCATAGTTACATAAGTATTTCCAGTTGCTAGTCCACCAATTTTAATCAATTCCGGTGAATAACATCCGTCACCAGTAATGAGAGGAATATTTAATCCTAACTCTCTTGCTTGACGGATAACTAATCCGCATTCACTATAAACTCCACCGAAATATATCCCTTCAGGTTTACTTGCTTTAATCCGGGTAAGTAATGCTTTAAAATCTTTTTCACCAATACTTATCCCATCAAAACTCAAAACTGTGCCACCAATTTTTTTAAATTGTTTAGTGAACTCTTCGGCTAAACCTTGCCCATAAGGTGTCTTATCGTGAATAACTGCAACTTTTTTAATTTTTAATTTTTGCCAGGAAAAGTCAGCACCGTAAGACCCTTGCACATCATCAGTAGTGCAAACACGAAAAACATTCCTTTCCCATTGCCAGGAAGGTTCAAGTTGTTGTAAAGTAAGTTTAGGGTTAGTGGAAGCCGGACTAATCATCACCAGATTGTGTTGAGCGTAAACCCGTGAAGCGGGAATTGAACAACCGGAATTAAGATGTCCTACTATACCAACAATTTTTTTATCGGAAACAATTTGATTAGCAACATTCACTGCTTCTTTCGGGTCAGCACGGTCATCAAAAGGTGCGAGTTCTAATTTTAAATTTGCGAATTTACCGCTTGCCTTTGCTTCTTCAATGACCATTTCTGCACCACGTTTCATTCCTTGACCCATTGCGCTCAGGTCACCGGTTAAAGGTACCGCTAAAGCAATCCGCACAATTTTACCTTCCTTTTTCGGCGCACAACCAAAGAAGACAGTATAAAGTGTAAACCCCGTTAGAAATCCCAAAAAGATGATGAAGGAAATGAAACTTTTTAGCAAAGTAACCAAACTTTTAAGATTTCTATACGGGGTAAAGTGTAAAGTATAAAGTAAGATAAACCTCTTCATTAAATTCCGACCTCCTTTAGGACTGAACTTAATTTCGCAGAGACAATTTTTGGTTTAACGGAAATTCGGATTACCTGTTTCGGGTCTTTAAGACCGTGACCGGTCAGGATGCAAACTATAACAAGCGAAGAGCGAAGAGCCCCGCCTCTGGCGGGATAAACTCCGAGCGAAGAGAAGAAACCTTTTTTAATATATTTAATGAGACCGGCGATGGAGGCAGCGGAGGCGGGTTCGACGAATAGACCTTCAGTTGAAGCAAGTAACTTGTAAGCTTGGATAATTTCTTTATCGCTAACTGTATCAATTACACCGCCGGATTCATCCCGTGCTTTCACTGCTCCTTCCCAAGAAGCGGGATTACCAATCCTGATTGCGGTAGCAATTGTCTTCGGTCTTTTTATTGGATAACCACAGACAATTGGTGCTGCGCCTTCGGCTTGGAAACCCATCATTCGGGGCAATTTGCCCCGAACGGTGAACGGTGAACGGTGAACGGTGAACCGGAATTTGCCATTGGCAAATTCCTTATATCCTTTCCAGTAGGCAGTGATATTGCCCGCATTACCGACCGGCATAAACTGGTAGTCCGGCGCTTTACCCAAAACATCAATAATTTCAAAAGCCGCAGTCTTCTGCCCTTCAATCCGGTAAGGATTAAGTGAATTAACTAAAGTGACGGGATATTTTGCGCAAATTTCTCGTGCCAAATTCAGTGCTTGGTCAAAATTGCCATCAAGAGCAATTACTTTCGCACCGTAAATTAGCGCTTGCGAAAGTTTACCCAAAGCAACCTTACCACTGGGCACAAGAACAATACATTTGAGGTGATTACCTCTTATTCCGGCTTTCGCTGCATAAGCAGCCGCCGAGGCTGCGGTATTCCCAGTCGAAGCACAAAGAACTGCTTTCGCTTTTTCTTCTTTTGCTTTAGAAACCGCTACTGTCATTCCCCGGTCCTTAAATGAACCCGTAGGGTTGAACCCCTCACATTTAAGATATATTTTTAGATTCTTTACTTTCAGTAAACGACCTAAATTTTCTGCAGGAATAAGTGGTGTATTCCCTTCGTAAAGAGTAACCACTGGCGTATTTTTATTTACCGGTAAATACTCCCGATACTTTTCAATTACTCCTCGATAGACCATTTTTTATCAGATATTATCCCGCTGATAATGAACTCTTTAAGAATCTAATTTGTTTTTTTACTTGAGATAGTAACCTGCGGTATTTGGCTCGGTATTCTTTTGCTTTTTTGTATTTTTCTATCTCATTTTTGTTTATCTTGCCTTTATATATAAACCTTACTTTACCGTTTTTTCTTAAGACTAAATAATAGTAGTTGTGCCCCTTGATTTCTTTTTTAATGAGGCTACCTTTGGGCAACTTTGCCAATTCTCTTTCATAATCTTTTTTCATCTGCAGTGAATTCTCAAATTCTTCTCTAAGCACACCTTTTATTGCTCCCATACTATATCACCCTCTACACTTAAATTATTTGTTACCATACAACTTATGAAATATTATATCTTGTATAGTAATTTTTTGTCAAACAGCAAGTTACCATACATTTATTGATATTTCAACATCAGTATGGTAACTTTCCTGTTTCTTTTCTTACTAATATTTCATATTTTTGTTGAATTTTTTTTGTCCAATAGCCAAGTCTACCTTCTCCGATAATTTGTTGGTCAATTTTTGTTACTGGCATTACACCGATTAGAGAATTGGTTAAAAAAATTTCTTTTGCTCGTTTTAGGTCTTCAGTTTTCAGTTTCTTTTCTTGAACTTTTAACCTTAAACTTTTAACCAGTTCTATGACCGTTTTTCTCGTAATTCCCGGCAAACAACCGCATTCAATTGCCGGTGTTTTCAGTTTTCCGTCTTCAGTAACGATGAATATATTCGTTCTTGTTCCTTCGCAAATTTCACCTTTGGTATTGAGCAAAATTCCTTCATCTGCACCTTTACTTTCCGCTTCCTTACGGGCTAAGAGTAAAGGTAAATAGTTTAGAGTTTTGAGTTTAGAGAGCGGTGAATATTCATTTTGTCTTACATTCCGCACAATTACACAAGTCCAAGAATTTTTCTTTTTTAGATAATTCTTTATATCTCGGCAGAAAAAAATAAGTTGCGATTCTTCCCCCCAAGATTTGCTTCGCAAATCGAAGCATCGGGGGTCAGAATGACGGACAAAGGGTATCAGGTTAAGACGCACATAAGCGTCAAGGAGATTATTTAATTTTACCAATTGCTGGATGATTTCTTGACTACTTTCTAAATCTTTTGGTACTTTTAAGCCAAGAATTTCTGCTCCTTTACTTAAGCGGCAAAGGTGTTCCTCTAAACGAAAAACCTGCCCATCATAGGCACGCATCGTCTCAAATAAACCTTCACCGTAAAGAACTCCACCAGAAAAAACCGAAATCTTTGCTTCTTTTTGAGGAAGAAATTTACCGTTCAGATAAATATAGTTTCTTTTTTCTTTCATTTACCCAAATGAAATTACAAAGTTGAATACTTTGCGACTACCGGGACGAGCAGACCTTTCACACTAACCCCTAAAGAGTTTTGGGGGTCCTCTCTAAACGACATCAGAGTTTTTTCGGTAGACCATGACCTATCGGGACGCTTCTCGACTCTGGTCAAAAAATCATAGAGTGAAGACCCGTCCTCCGCAGTAGCTCTGCTACGGAGGGTGGAGAGGGTTCCCGAAACTCTTTCACCTCTTTCTTCAAAGAATTATAGAGTGAGGAAAGTGTCTACTCGTCCCAGATCTGTTTAATTCCTCTTTAGCAGGACTAAGACAAGAAAATAATGCTTTTGCTTTGTCTAAGGTCTCCTGATATTCTTTCTCCGGTTCAGAGTCAGTAACAATACCTCCACCAACTTGAAAATAAATTTTACCATTAGTGAAAAGCAAAGTGCGAATAACAATATTCAAATCGCTCTGTCCATTAAATCCTAAATAACCAATTGCACCGGTATAGATATTCCGTTTTGTTGGCTCCAGTTCTTCAATTATTTCCATTGCCCGTATTTTTGGTGCACCACTAATTGAACCACCGGGGAAACATGCTTTCAAACAATCAAGATGAGTTTTATCCTTTCGCAAAATACCTTCTACTGTGCCAACTAAATGGTAAACGGTAGGATGTTTTTCCAAAGTAATCAATTTCGGTACTTTTACTGTGCCATATTCACAGACCCGACCCAAATCGTTACGTTCTAAATCAACAATCATTACTAACTCGGCACGGTCTTTTTCGCTACGCAATAGCTCTCGGGCTAACATTTCATCTTCAATTGAATTTTTTCCGCGGGGTCGTGTCCCTTTAATTGGACGGGTTTGCACATTCTGCCTGTCAATCCTCAAAAACCTTTCCGGTGAAGCGGAAACAATTTTTACTTCCGGGAAATTTAGATAAGCGGCAAAAGGTGCTGGATTAATCTTCCGTAAATATTTGTAAACTGCCCAGGCATTTTCAAAAAGGGGAGTGGAGAAACGTTGAGAAAGATTTACCTGATAAATATCACCTTGAGCAATATATTTTTTTGCTTTCTTGATTGCTTTCAGGTAATCCGAATAAGTAAAATTGGAAACAAACTCTAAATTCTGCGATAAAGAATTCCTTTCTTCAAAATTTTCATTAATATCTTTATTGTTTTTTTTCTCTAATAAAGGAAATATTTTCTTTTCAATTTTTTTCAGTTGATTTTCGGCATATTGTTTGCGTAATTTCTTATTTTTTTCTCCTAAACCGGCAGAAGAAATCCAACTTTTCTTTTCCCAATGGTCAAAAATAAATACACTATCATAAAAACCTAAATAACACTCTGGTAAATTCAAATCGTCAACGGTATAGTTTGGTAATTTTTCTAAGTATCTACCTAAATCATAACTGAAATATCCAACTATTCCACCGGGGAAAGGAAAAGGTAAAGACTTGTCTAAAGAGTTGTCTTGATAACGAGAAAATAAAGTTTCTAAGATTTTCCAAGGATTACCCCGGTAAATAGTTCTACCTTGCAGGGAAATAATTTCTATTTTTTTGTCTTTACTTTTGAAAAGTAAAAAGGGGGAAAAACCAAAAAATGAGTAGCGTCCAAATTCGTGACAAGAATTAGCACTGTCTAATAGAAAACTGTAAGGAAATTCTTGAAAATGTTCAAATACTCCTATAACTTCAAGTGGAAAATTTAATTCCTTAAAAATCATTATTGCAATATTCTGGATAGATTTTTACTTAACTCGGAAGTGAAAAGAAGTACTTGTTCAGTAATTTCTTCACTCTTTGTTCCCAAACCACAGGATGGGGTAATAAGAAAATCAGCAAAAAGTTTTTTTTCACTAATACCAGTTTTTACTAATTGGTTAATGAAATCTAAAAATTTATTTTTTAATGTTTCATTTGTTTCCTCAAAAACTTTCTCATCGGTAGGCACAATACCCCAGGCAAGTATACCATCCCGTTCAATGAATTTCTTAATTTCTTCCCGATAGAGAAGAAAAGAATCAAAAAAATTGTAAGCATCAAATGAGAGAATATCAATATCTGTTTCTAAAACAATTGACCAGTCGGTGTTAGCACAACAGTGGATACCTACAAGGACAGATGACCCGCCTTCACTAAAGTTTCGGTGGGCAGGTAAGTTGGTAAGCGGGTGAGCAGGTGAGTAATTTCGGATACCGGAAATAACTTCGTTAAGGGATTGGACAATTTCTTCGCGGGAGACGGCAGTATAGGCACTACCATAAGCAGTAAGATAGGGTTCGTCTATAAACAAAATAACGGTGAACGGTGAACGGTTAACGGTGAACCGTGTAATTTGCCAGAGTGCTTTCATTTGTAAAAATTTTACTAAAGCATCACGGATTTGTTCATTATAAAATATGGAGCGACCATTCTGGTCTTTCACTGCTAAACCAAAAGTTAAAGGTCCGGTAATTTGTCCCTTAACTGCTATTAAACTATTCAAATTTTCTTTTTTCAACAAAGAACAAAATGCGTAAAAGCCAGAAGCGTATTTTTCGGAAATAGCAAAATAATCCAGATTACGATTAAGATAATTCTGATAAAAAGTTTCTAGTTCTTGCTGAAACTTATTTCCCTCAAGATAGATTTTTTCTTTATTTTCGTTAATAATTATTCCGGGGAAATTTTCGGAATATTGCACATACATATTTTCCCGGAAATTAAGTTTTGGTAATTGTGGCCAATGAGGAACATGCAGAAAATATTGAAAAATTTTCTGGCAAGCGAAATTCCTTTCTTTATAGGGTAAACTACCAATGCCAGTGGCCAAACCGCGTAAAATAATGGGAGAACTTTTAAACTTATTCATTCCCAGTTAATACATTATTAAAGCAATAATTGTCATCAAAAAAAAAGCAAGCAACATCAAAATTAAGGGTAAATTGACAAACAATTTTTTTAGCAGTGTATATTCCGACTTATTTTCCAACTTTTTCAATTTTTCCTGAACTACCTAATTTCTGAAAAAGATTCTTTAAATTCGCCTGATGAAAAACATTTTCCAATTTTTCAAATACCAGAAAATTGTATTTTCCTTGCACGAGTTCGCCTGACGTCGCTTTTTTTTTCGCTTGAGAAATTGGTTGCCGAAAGGAGTAAGTCAAAGTTTGTAAATCCTCTAATAACTTCGGATGCTTCACACTAAGATAAAAACGTCCCAAACAAAAAAGTAAATATACTATACCGGCAAAAAGGATAAGTTTAATTATTTTTTTTCCCATTTTAACACTTCGGTAATATACCCTAAGGTGCCTCCTTCTCCAATTTCTTTACGAATCCGATTTTCTTTCTCTAAGACATCCATTGCCCGGTTAGCAATTTCTACTACTTTCTCCCGCGGCACAATAATCACTCCATCATCATCACCAATAATCCAATCCGCTGGGGAAATTCTTACCCCGCTAATCGTTATCGGGATACCAATTTCACCCAACCCTTTTGGTTCACCCGCCTGCGGAGTAATAATTTTCGCAAACGCCGGAAAACCAATCTTTCTTATTTCCACCACATCACGAATTGCACCGTTAATCACTACACCGGCAATTTTTTTACCTTTTGCTGAATGACTGGCAAGTTCTCCCCAGACCGCCGGACCAACTCCACCGGCATCAATCACAATTACTTCACCGGCTTGTGCCTGGTCAACCGCTTCTACTGGTTTTGCCCAATCACCGGGATATGTCCGCACCGTAAACGCTCTCCCAACCATTTTCAAACCTTGCGCAATTGGGAAAATATCCTTAAGTGTTTCTCCACGGTGTAAAGCATCCGAGATATTTGCGGTAGAAACTTTAGAAAATATTTTGCGCACTTGTTCTTCCGTAGAAATACGCTGATACAATTCAGTTTTAATTTTAATTTTTTGTATAATCGCTTTTTTCATTTCGGCAGTTGCTTTCTGTGCATCGGTAGATTTAGTAATTGCTCCACCAACGATAATAATATCCGCACCGGCTTCCACTGCTTCTACTGCATTTTCTGAATTTATCCCACCGGCAATGGCAATTGGTAGATTCACATTTTTTCTGATTTGTCTTACTTTTTCAAAAGATATCTTACCTTTCATCTGTTCATCAATTGAGGTATGTAATCCCAAATAATCAGCACCCATCTTTTCAATTTCTTTTGCTCGTTTGACAAAATCTTCTACCTCTAACAAATCAACCATAATTTTTGCCCCATAATTCCGTCCCGCTTCAATACATTCACGAATCGTAGAATTATCCGCTAAACCTAAAATCGCTACAATTTTTGCTCCGGCTTTAGCCGCAATTTCTACTTCAATTCTTCCTACATCCATCGTCTTCATATCCGCAACAATCAAATGAGTAGGAAATTTCTTATATAATTGACGGATTGCCTCCACACCACAACTTTTGATCAAGGGTGTTCCGACTTCCAGCCAGTCCGCACCACCAGCGACTGTCTCTTCAGCAAGTTTCAATGCCCTCAGTAAATCTACAAAATCAAGTGCTACCTGAAGTATAGGTTTCATTTCTTCTTCTAAAAAACCACCTCATCTCCTTTAACCCGTAAAACTCTTCTTTTTCTACGGGTCGCACAAGGAATTTTTTCCTGCCTCGTTAAGGTCAATTTTTTACGGAGTCAACCCCGTAGATAAAATCTTTACGGGGTCAATCAGAACTTTGTCAAAAAACCAAGACCAGCGTGCTTCCATCTATTTTTCCAAAAGTTCAATCAGTTCTTCTTTAGTCAAACCACATTGGTGAAGGATGCTTAGTAGTGCTCCTTTAGCAAGTTCATTATGCAGAGGAACAACTGTTCTATAATTTCCTTTTCGTAAACTTATATGACTTTCTTTTTGTCTTACAATCTCAAAACCTGTTTTTCTTAAAATCTTTATTAACTCTTGACCCGAGAGAACCGGCAGTTTAGGCATTTATTTCCCAATTTCAATCGGGGAAAGAACCACTTCACCTGTACTCTGAGGTAAATCTTCCTCTCCAAAACTTTCTAAGTAAAGTTCCACTGCTTCTTGAAGGTTTTTTCTTGCTTCCTCAATAGTTTTTCCCTGACTTACCACTTCTAACTCCAAGCAGTGAGCAACATACCACTTTTCTTCTTTAGTAATCACCGCAGTAAACTTAAAAGCCATTTGTTCACACCTCCTCAAAATGTTCTTCCTAAATTCAATATTTATCTATTCTTTGGATTCCAAAACCACCTCATCCTTGGTATGAACTGCAATAGTTCATACCAAGGTATTTTTCCCACCCCGTTAAAGTAAATTTTTACGGGGTCAATCGGAACTTTGTCAAATGTCAAGACACGACCCCATTTCCCCCGTCTTACTTTTTTATCCCGAATTACATTGGAAAAAATTACATCCGCCCCCGTTTTCTCCTATGAGATTGGTTATCTTTACTTTTTTTCATAATCAATGTTATAAAATTCTTTAAGAGAACGCACTGAATTATAGTCGCCTAAGTCAACGGCTTTCTTATAGTCTGTTATTGCTAGTTCGTGCAAGCCTTTCTGTCTGTAAGCTTCGCCACGACAGTAGTACTCAATTGAAGATTTGGGAAATAGTTCTATTAATCTCGTAAAATCTTCAATAGCTTCGTCATACAATCCTTTTTTCATATAAACCCATCCACGCCGGTCCAAATATGCCCCACGCACCGGACACAATTCTATTGCTCTTGTATAATCACTAATAGCCTCATCATATAGGCCTTTTTTTGCATAAGCGTCCCCACGGTCAAGATAGGACCGATCTGCCCGAAATCCTGGTGTTCCAATAAGATCGCGTTCCAGTTCTATCACTTTTGTATAATCTTCAATCGCTAAATCATACAATCCTTTATCAGCATAAGCATCCCCACGGCCGGTGTAGTGTTGTGCATAGTAGGGTTCTTCAAATCCTGGGTGTAGTTCTATTATTCTCGTAAAATCTTCAATAGCTTTATCGTATAAAGACATAGTGAAAGGAACATCTTTACCTTCGTTAGAATAAGAATATCTTTGGTAATGGTCAATTAGATAAAGAAAAACCCATCCACGAAAAAAGTAGGTTTCCATATATCCTGGTTCCAATTCTATTGCTTTATTAAAACATGATAGAGCTTGATATAGGTCATCTAATGACCACGGCGCCTCTTCTACATAATTTTTACCTTTTGCAAACCATTCATATGCAGAAAGAGTCTTTGCCGGAGGTTTAGCAATATTTATTTTTTCTTCTTCGCTTATTGGTGCTTCAAGGATGGTGGCAAGTTTTAAGGTAAGTTCTTCCTGAAGTTCAAAAAGGTCTTTGTAATTTCCTTTTACTGATGCAGACCTTTCCACTTCACTTGTTGCTACATTTACAAGCCGGGCAGTGACCATAATTCTTTCATTAACTTTTTGGAAACTGCCAATAACCATATATTCTACACCAATAAATTTCCCTGCTTGAGTAGCGGTCTTTTCATCAATTATGCCAGTCATACTGAGTTTGATTTCTTCTAAGAGTTTAGCCATTTGGTTTCGTTCAAAAACTCTGATGCTTTTTACATTTATAAGTTTTGTTGTTAATGTTTCAGCAAAGCCAGTACCAATCCAATCAATTTCTTTATCTTTTGTCAGGTTCTGAAATGTAGCAATAGCTACGCTTTTTTTCTCGGAGGAATACACAATGTAAGGTGTTCCAACAAGGAAAATAGTCAGGATAACAAAAATAAAGGAATGTTTTTTTAGAATTTTTAGATTACCCCAATAATAGAGATTATTGTTTTTCATATTCTTTTTTCCGTACTTGCCCCAAAAGACATACTCCGCATCGCTCTGTAGGGTATCGGGGCGGCTCCTATTTTTTTCGAACATTTTTTGTTTTCTTGCTTTACGGTGCCCGGTTTGACCCTGCACCTTTCTAAAGATACGGGGCAAGCATTTGTATTTTCTAACTACAAACCCTCACCCCACCCCTCTCCCACAAGGGGAGAGGATAAGAATGAGTTATATTACACTCAACCAAAATCAGCAACGGGGACGATTTTTTTCTAAATCAATTCCAATAAATGTTGAAATTTTTTCTTAAAAAAGAGTGTCTCGGGGTCCTTTGGGTATTGAATAAGTTTCTCCCGCTCAATCAATGAATCCTTGGTAATTTTATATTTGTTTATAATCTCAGTTGTGTCACTGAAATCTTCTTCCGTACCTCTCAAGAGTTTACTGAAAACAAAATCAACTGGTTCAAGAATTTTTAAGATGAGATAATCGCTTTTACAAACAGTTTGTGCCCTTTCTCTATAGTTAGCCGGTAAAGGAATAATACCCCAATTGCTGATGTTATCACTTATATTGAAACTAATCTCTTCTTTTTTTAAATACTCAATAAGTTCAAAATAAAATCGCTCACTACATTTAATTTCCGCATCTATATCCAGAGTATGTCTTGGTATTCCATAAAAACTCATCGCCAGTCCACCGACAAGCAGAAGTTCAATTGGTTCTTTTTTTGACTTTGCAAAACCTTCAATCTTCTTAAGATATGGCTCAACATAATTGTGCATGGAGTATTCCTTTCAAAAAACTACTTCTCTTTTGTCTATAAATGTCATCCTTCACCCGGTAAGGAAGGATTATCTTCTTTTGATACAGTTCCTCAAGTGGTTCATTTTTCGGTAGAAGCCACTTGAAGGCAAAATACCAACTTAATCCATCAACGAGGCTATCCTTCACAATAGTGTTTCCCATATATAGTTCACTGATTTTTACTATTTGCGGATTTAAGATAAACTCAACCCAAAGATATTTTTTGAGTCTTTCGTTTCTTAGAATATCCTCAACTGTTTTTATTTCTTCTTTTGATAGAGAATTAATGAACACAAAATATATTGTTTTCATTTTATTGATAATTTTGCTGCTTTAACTGTATTAACCATCAGCATCGCAATGGTCATCGGACCGACGCCACCGGGAACCGGAGTGATTGCTTTAACTTTTTCTTTAACATTATCAAAATCTACATCACCACAAATTTTTTCATCCGGGAGACGGTTTACTCCGACATCAATGACGATTGCTTTTTCACTCACCATATCGGCAGTAATCATTTTTGCCTTACCCACCGCAGCGACTAAAATATCTGCCTTCCGAGTTACTTCGGCTAAATTTTTTGTCCCCGTATGACAAATGGTCACGGTTGCATTCTCCGCTAAAAAAAGCATCGCTACCGGTTTCCCAACAATATTTGACCGTCCGACAATCACTGCTTCACTACCAGCAATTGTGAAACCACTACGCTTAATTAATTGAATAATGCCATAAGGAGTGCAAGGTAAAAATATTTTTTCTTTTTCTATTTCTTCCATTCTTTTTCTTGCACTTAGTTTACCAATATTTATTGGATGAAACCCATCTACATCTTTTTCCGGGTCAATCGCCAGAAGAACTTTATTCTCATCAATCTGTTTAGGTAAAGGTAACTGCACTAAAATACCATGAACCTGAGGGTCAGAATTCAATTTCTTAACTACTTCTAAAAGTTCCCCCTCCGCAGTGTCCGCTGGTAAATGTTGATGAAAAGAATGTACACCGATTTCTTCACAGGATTTAATCTTGTTTTTTATATAAACCTTACTTGCCGGATCCTCACCAACTAAGATTGTGGCTAATCCCGGCACTATACCTTTTGTTTTTAACTTGTTAATTTCCTCTTTCAGTTCTTCCCGGATTTCCTGAGCAATTTTTTTCCCATCAATAATCTGTGCCGTCATCTTTTTTCTTCTCTCCCTCTCTAAAAAATTTTTTCTTGCCAGTCCACCCTCACCTTAATCCTCTCCCCTCAGAAGAAGAGAGTAAAGAGTTTTTGGAACTCTTTTCACCTAATTTGAAGAGTTTCAGGGTTCTTTTTCGAGCGATATTAAATTCTTTGACGCCTCTCGCCTTTGGTCAAAGAATTACTGAGCGAGAAAAAGGTTCCTGGAACTCTTAGATGGTTTCCCCAAAAACTCATTTTATTTCTAAATCATATTTTTTAGTTCTCAGTTTTGCCCATTCCCAGGCATACTCGTAAAGATGTAACCCTTTACTACAGGCAATCATTTCACCATCCTTAACACCAATTTCTTCCGCCAGATACTGTTTAACTAATTGTAAACCTCCTAAGTTAGAAGGAAATCCTCCCCAGAGGTCCCAGGAACGAAAATAAACAACAAAATGTAATTTATCGTATCTTACCCGTGTATCAATTAGACGTAAACAAGGCGGGTCTTTCAACTTAATATCTGAAGGCATACCAATTTCCATTATTGCTTGGTTTGTCCCGAACCCTTCAGTTTTGTATATTTTTATCACTTCCTCAATCTGATTAACTTTCAATGGCATGTCTTTAACCATCGTCTTCCCGCCAACAACTTCTTCAATTTTCACTTTCGGTTCAACTAATCTTTCCCCATATGTATAATCCTCAGTCTCAGTTTTCTCACCGGTTAAAAGATATTGTAAATATTCATTAACATATTCCATACTCGTCGGTGGAGGTATATTTAATCCTTCAGGAATCAACGGAATAATCTGGTGCGATGGTTTTCTCACTCTCACGGTAACAAAATCAAATTCTAATCTTCGCTCTCCAGCATAACTTCCCCGGGTGATTTTATACACCTGCCCTTTTTCTAAAATTGTGTTCAGGCACTGGAACCAAGCGTCATCTAAATCAAATGCGTCAATATATACTGGCCGAAGATGATTTTCTTCGTTCATAAGTTATCTGTTCATTTTGAATTTGTAAAGTATATCCTATGAACTTACAACTTATTAACTTAGCATAAGGTATTTTACTTTTTTCTTAAAAAAAGTCAAATCAGAGCATGCAGTTGACTTATCCGGGTTTAAGAAGTATAATTTCTTCGTAAAGAGATAAAAAAACTCTAAAGCAAAGTAAATGTATAACTTAGGCACTGAGCAGGAGCAATTTACGCAAACTAAACAGACGCAAGAATTAGTAGTAAGAATGAAGTTGGCTAATTTTATGAACCTACCCGAAGATGAATTCGCCTGCCTCGTTAATGAAGTAGAAAATGACCCCTTATTTAAGAAATTAATGTATCCTGAGAACAAAAAGGAAAAAGTTCTCAGTTATCAGCGGTTTCTACATACTGACCTCTATACACGCTTTTACGAACTCAAAGAAAATATTACTGCGGATACAACTTCTTTTGATGTAATATCTTTCCTTGAAGATAAAAAAGAAATCATTTCAACGATAAAGAAATTAGGGATAGATAAATTCAAACAATATTTCCTCTATAATGATGGTACCTATTCTAATGAATCCCGCCCTTGTGCACAAGAACGGGATGAAGAAATAGCTATCCATTGTGGATTAACAATTGGTGAAGTAGAAAAATTGAACAATTTCGTCAATGAACTGACTATTCACAGCGATTTTTTTCATCCTTCACGAATTACCCCATTAGCACAAGTCCGATATATTAAAATTGCTTCTTTTGAAAAAGGCAATTCCGGCGATTTTCTTATTAGATATTATTCACCAAATTTGGCTCGGGGGAAATATGCCATAAACTACGAAAAAATAGCCCAACTGGAAAAAGAAAGGGTTTTTTCTAAAGAAGAGATAAAAAAATTACATAAATTATTAAAAAAATTGGAACTGATAAATCTAAGAAAGACTACGCTTAACCAAATCCTCTATTATCTTTTGCAAACACAAATTGAGTACTTGAAATCAGGTGACTGGAAAAAGATAAATTTTTTAAGCCAGAAAGATTTGGCTACAAAGATAGGAGTTCATCCCAGTGTAGTTAACCGAATGATTCAATATAGAAGTATAGAGACTCCCTGGGGTGAAGAGAAACCGTTAAAGTATTTTTTTATGGGAAGAAAAAGAGAAATTCAGAATTTGATTAGAGATATTCTTGAAGAAGAAAAAGATGAACTCAGGAAAGGAATTATCTCTTGTCCTCACAGTGATGAACGGGTAAGAAATAAATTGAAAAGTGACTATAAAATTAGTATTGCTCGTCGTACGGTTAGAGAATACCGAAACGAAATGAAAATACTTTCTGCTCCCAAGAGATGGAAAAGAAAATGAAAATTCCCCTAAGAACAAAATTAACGGTAAGTTTTTTAATCGTAGTGATAATTAGTGGTTTTATTACCACTTTTGCCGGAATATATCTAATTGGAAATACAATCGTTAAACAAGCACAAGATAAAGTAAGAGTTGACCTGAATTCAGCACGCGAAATATACGAAGAAAAAATTAAGTATGTCAAGGAAGTAGTCCGTTTCACCGCGGCAAGAGTTCTTCTTTTTGAAACAATGAGAGAAGGGAATATTCAATCGTTATCCCGGCAACTTGAGAAAATAAGAAAGGAAGAATCTTTAGATATCCTTACGGTTACGGATACAAGTGGACGGGTCATCCTGAGAACCCGTAACCCAAAAATAGTTGGTGACGATCAGAGTAACAATAAACTACTTAAGAAGGTCCTCACAAAAAAAGAAGTATATGCCTCAACAATGATCATCTCAAAAGAAGAATTAGTCAAGGAAGGAGAAGACCTTGCTCAACGTGCGCATATCAAATATGTCTCTACACCGAAAGCAAGATTTAAACCCGAGAGCGAAGAATCAGCCGGAATGATGATTAAAGCCGCGGCACCTATTTTTGCCCGCAATGGAGAGTTCATTGGTGTAATCTATGGAGGTAAATTACTTAACCAGGATTATATAATAGTTGACAAAATAAAAGACACTGTCTTCCAGGGAATAAAATATAAAGGGAAAGATATCGGAACCGCTACAATTTTTCAAGATGACTTAAGAATTGCTACTAATGTACTTAAAGAAGACGGTGCACGTGCAATTGGCACTCGTCTTGCGGAAGAAGTATACAACCAAGTTGTCCTAAAAGGGAAACCCTGGATAGAAAGAGCATTTGTCGTTAATGACTGGTATATCACTGCTTATGAACCAATAAAGGATATCAGCGGGAAAATTATTGGTGTTCTTTATGTAGGAATGTTGGAGAAGAGATTTACTGATTTAAAAAAAGAAATCATTTTCATCTTTATTGGGATAACCTTGGCTGGGGTAATTTTTACCTTGATTATTTCTTATTTTTTAGCTGGTGGAATATTAAATCCAATTAGAAATTTAATCTTTGCCTCTGGAGAACTTAGCCGAGGAAATTTTGAATATCGAATTAAAAGTATTCCCAAAGACGAAATCGGTAAATTAGCAGAAATTTTCAACTTTATGGCTGACTCTCTGAAAACAAGAGACGAAAAATTAAAAGAGACAACTAATGAACAACTAATGCGGTCAGAAAAATTAGCTTCCCTTGGTAGATTAGCCGCTGGTGTTGCTCATGAAATAAATAATCCGCTGACCGGTATTTTAACCTTTTCTAATCTTCTATTGAAAAAAAAGTCCCCGGATGACCCGGAAAGAGAAAAATTAGAAACAATTATTAATGAAACAATCCGTTGCCGGACTATTGTGAAAGGGCTCTTAGATTTTGCTCGTCAGACAAAACCGGAAAAAAGGTTTGCTGACCTTAATGAAATAATTGAATATTCATTATCCTTGATTGAAAGACACGCTTCTTTTCATAATATCAAGATAATTAGAGAATTTGCTCCTTCCTTACCTAAAATGAAGGTTGATACCAATCAAATTCAACAGGTTTTTATGAACATTATCATCAATGCTCAGGAGGCAATGCCGGAAGGAGGTACTTTGATTATTAAAACCAGCGCTACTGAGGATGGATTTATTGAGATAAAATTTATTGATACCGGCTGTGGCATTCCCGAAGAAAATATGGATAAGTTGTTTGACCCTTTTTTCACTACTAAACATCAAACCATGGGAACCGGATTGGGTTTAGCAGTTAGTTATGGCATTGCTGAAAGACATCAAGGTAATCTTGAAATTCAGAGCCAATTAGGCAAAGGAACAACGGTTATTATTCGGCTACCTTTCAAGGTGGACTTTCAAGGTGAACCTTTAGAAAAAGAATAAACGGGAACTCTCGGTTAGGAGGGGGATAACCGATGTCCGAGAAGGCAAGAATCTTGGTCGTTGATGACGAACCTGTCGTTTGTAAAAGTTGTCAGGAAATACTCACTGAGGCTGGTTACGAAGTGGAAACATTGCAAAGTAGCCGTGCTGCTCTGGAGAGAGTGAAAGAAGAGTTATTTGATTTGGTCCTCATTGATTTGAAGATGCCGGGTATTGATGGGATGGAACTTCTCCATTTAATTAAACAAAACAATCCGGAAATAACCGCAATTATGATTACTGGCTATTCAACTATTGAGAGTGCGGTGGAAGCAATCAAATTAGGTTCGTTTGATTATATACCTAAACCATTTACACCTGAGGAGTTAGCCTTGCGGGTAGAAAAAGCGCTAAAGACAAGATATTTACTTCAGGAAAATATTTATCTCCGGAGAGAGTTACAAACAAAATATGAATTTTCCAATATTATTGGCAAAAGTAAAAAAATGCAAGAAGTATTTAAGATTATTGAAAAAGTTGCCCCTACCGATAGCACAGTTCTTATTCACGGAGAGAGTGGCTCCGGTAAGGAACTGGTTGCCCGCGCAATTCATTTCCATAGTCCCCGTAAAGATAAACCGTTTATCTCGGTTGACTGTGGTGCTCTCTCCGAAAATTTATTAGAAAGCGAACTGTTTGGTCATGTCAAAGGCTCATTTACTGGTGCAATTGTCACTAAACCCGGACTTTTTGAGGTAGCTGATGGCGGGACATTCTTTTTAGATGAAATTGGAGATATCTCTCCGGCTATTCAAGCAAAATTGTTAAGAGTACTCCAGGAGAGAGAAATCAAACCGGTCGGGGGGACGAAGACAACTAAAGTGGACATCCGCTTGATCACTGCAACTAATAAGAACCTAGAAGAAATGGTTGAAAAAAGAATGTTTCGTGAAGACCTCTTTTATCGGCTAAATGTTGTACCCATTTTTCTACCTCCTTTACGTGAACGCGTAGAAGACATTCCTTTATTAGCTATGCATTTTCTGAAAAAATATAACTTGGAAAGAAAAAAAAATGTAAGAGAAATCTCTTCCGAAGCAATGAGATTACTTGAAGAGTATCCTTGGCCAGGTAATGTAAGGGAATTAGAAAATGTTATTGAAAGAACTGTAGTAATGAGTGATGTGGAAGTGATTAAGCCGGAGCATTTACCGTTAAATATCCAAAAGAAAAAAATCAATCTGGAAGCAATTATTCCTAAGAACAGTGAAGAATTAAAAAGGTTAAAAAAACAGGCAAAAGAAGAAGTAGTCAGAGAAATTGAAAAATCATTTATTGTTGAGAGCTTAAAAAGAAATGACTGGAATATAAGTAAAGCGGCTAAAGATGTCGGGATGAAACGACAAAATTTCCAAACCTTGATGAAAAAATATCAAATTCATCCTTCGTAGTATTACTACGGACGCCGTCGTCCATAGCCATGGACTATGCCCGTCCTCCGCAGTAGCACTGCTACGGAGGATGGAGCGTCGGACGAGAACGGGTCAAACCATAACTCCGCATAATTTTCCCCAAAAAAATGCATAAAATTTATATGCATCCTCCTTTAGCGTCACTTTGATTTTCTTGCCAATAACCTACTAAGCATATAAAATATATGCAGGGTAGAGCTAACCATCCTCATCCTAAGCAAAATAAATCTTAAAACTTTTTTCTTATTTTTCCGACGATAAACATTCCCGAAAGCAAGTAAAAATAGTCATAGAAACTATCTTCTTAATTGGCAGGGACGAAGTTGGCATGAAATTGCTTCAATGAGGATTGGGAGTAGATAAATCTCCAATAAATTGAAAAAGGAGGAATAATTCCATGGACAAAGGAACCAGAACCATTTTGATTGCTGATGTTGATGAAAAAAGTAGTTCTTCACTGGCAAAACTTTTTGCTGAAAGTGGGTATTCGGTTATTACATCTAAAGTTGCGAGTGAAGTGGTTGAGAAAATTCAAACCACACGAATTGATGTTCTCGTAATGAACATAAAATTAGAAGGAATGAAGGGATACGAAGTAGTCCCAATCATCAGAAAAATTGCTCCCCGATTACCAATTATTATGATCTCCGATGATGCTTCTCTTGAAATTGCTAAAAAAGTTCACCAAGTGGGTGTTTTTTATTATGCACTGAAACCGCTGGATTTGCAAGAAATGAAATTAGCCATTCGTGACGCTTTCAAAGAATTGGATAAAGAGGTAATTACCTCAATGGAGAGAATGGTAACTGTTTCTGCAGTGGAAAAAGGACCAACTATAACCGAGAAAAAGGAAGCACAATTGATTGACGGTAAAGCGGTAGCAAAAAGAATAAAAGAAGAGTTAAAAAAAGAAATTACACAATTAAAAGAGGAATATAATTCTTCACCGGTTCTTTTAGCAATTCAGGTCGGAGAAAATCCTGCCTCAGCAGTATATTTAAAAAACCAACAAAAAGGATGCGAGGAGGTAGAGATTGATTTTCAACTTGAGCAATTACCTAAAGAGATTACTGAAGAGGAACTTATTAAGTTTATTAAAGAAAAAAACGAAGATGAAAGGATCTCTGGGATTATTCTTCAGATGCCTTTACCACCACAGATAAATGCGGAAGAAGTACAAGCAGTGATTGACCCAGCAAAAGATGTGGAAGGAGTAAATCCTGAAAATATGGGAATGTTAGTTTATGGTAAGCCCAAACTTGCTCCTTGTACTGCTTTAGCAGTAATGGAATTGATCAAAAGCACTGGTACTTCAATCAAAGGATTACAAGTTACCGTCGTTGGACATAGCTCAATTGTCGGCAAACCTTTAGCACTTCTCCTTTTATCTTCACCTTTTGAGTCGGCTACGACAACCGTTTGTCATATTGCTACCCGAGATTTAGCCAGTCATACCAGAAAAGCAGATATTTTGATTGTTGCCGTAGGTAAGGCTGGACTAATCAAAGGAGAGATGGTCAAAGAAGGAGCAATCGTCATTGATGTGGGAGTTAACCTTGTTGAAGGCAAAATTGTTGGTGATGTCGTCTTTGAAGAGGCAAAAGAAAAAGCATCTTTAATCACACCGGTCCCGGGAGGTGTCGGTCCAGTAACTACCGCGATGCTTTTGAGAAATACTGTTGAGGCTTGGAAATCTCGTCTGGGAATTACCGTAGAAAGCAGGTGGACTAAATAGAATATCTCATCGCATCAGATAATTAAGAACTTTTTCCTAGAACATCGTTTGAATAGTTAGAGTTCACCCTGAAAGGGTTCACTCTGAAGGGGTGTTGTCCTATCTTCCTTTCAAGGTGAACCTTGCATATTTCACTTGCAGTTAGAAGAATATCTTTTTCTTATTCTTACCTAAGAATTTTAGTAAGTAGCAGTGCATTGCGGATACTGAGAGAGTTTCCTTCAGGATGAATCCTTAATTTCTACTCAAAAAATCACTTCAGGCTCTCCTCTTTGATAATTCACCTTCCTCTAAGTGTTAACAATCATTAACCTACAATTGCAGACTCGGCTTGACAGAAAGATAAACCTATGGTAAACTCCATTAGAAATTCCACGAGGACTTCTGTATTCTTCGGAATTCTTTACGACAAATTTGGTTCAATTAAAATTTCTAACGGAGTAAACTTGTTTTTGATTTTTTTCCTATCTGTGGGGAAAATCAACAGAAGTACGGACTGCAGGTTTTCGGCTCACCTGCAACTTTTACTCTTTCCAAAATATATGTTTGTACGACTACAAAGTAAAATAAAAAGATAAAATACTTGACAAAAGAAAACTAAATTTGGTAAAATATGCTGAAAGATGAAAAGATATTCCCTGCCAATACTGTTATTACTTTTACTTCTTTTTGAACTAGGAAGAATCTATTACAAAAAGTACTATCCGCCCCGCTTAGAAAAAGAAAAAACACAAATGATTGAAATTCCCCCAGCAAAAACACCAAAAATTGAAGAGGTGATTATCTCTCCACCTAAACCGATTAAAAAGAAACCTTCTCAACCAGGGGTAGAGATTTCCACTCTACCTCCCGCAGGAATGGCTTATGTTTCTGCAGGTGAATTTATCATTGGTAGCGATGAAGGGACAGAATTTGAAAAACCGCGACGGAAAATTTATCTTAAAGATTTTTTCATTGACAAATACGAAGTTACTAATGCAGAATATAAAAGGTTTCTTGATGCTACCGGACACAAAGCACCAAAAGATTGGGTAGACAATTACTATTCTGCTGGCAAAGGAAATCATCCGGTAACTAATATTTCCTACCTTGACGCTGAAGCATACGCAAAATGGACTGGAAAAAGATTACCTACTGAAGAAGAATGGGAAAAAGCTGCCCGGGGCACGGACGGAAGAAAATATCCCTGGGGTAATCAGTGGGTTCTAGACCGCGCAAATGTGCGCATTGTTGGTAGTTTTAAGAAAAGGAGTTCTCAACCGGTGGGCAGTTATCCTAAAGGTGTAAACCCTTACGCTTGTTTTGACTTCTCTGGTAATGTCTGGGAATGGACAAGTAGCAAGTTTAACCAAAAGTATCACATAATCCGGGGAGGAAGTTTTCTGCAACCACCAGAATTAGCCACAACTTCATTTCGTGACTTTTATGAAGCTGAGAAAACAAGAGAAGATATTGGTTTCCGTTGTGTAAAAGATGTAAAATGAGCAAGGGGAGAAAAAGATGAAAATCGGAGATCCCGCTAAAGCGGTGAAAAGAGTTAAGCGACTTATTGTTTTTATTCCATTTTTTTCTTTTCTCATTACCCAGTTACCTAACCACCCAATCACCCAATTTCTCTATGCGGAAGTAACCTTGCTGGAACCTCTACGCCCGGGTATAGAAGGAAAAATCCCCGAAAAGACATCAGCAATCGTCCTTGAAGGTGTAGGTTTTGCTTTAGGGGAGGATTACTGGGAATTACCGTTTCTTTTGGCTTTCCGTCCGACTGCTGATTACGAATTTGGTGCAAGAGTGTCTATCCGGGCAAATAAACAAACCGGGAAATGGATGAACAGTATCACTGATACTTTAATTACCGGTAAATACCTTTTTTTCCAAGAAAGTATTGCCTATCCGACAATCTTTGCTGAAGCAGGAATTTCGCTACCTTCGGGTGAATACTCTCGTGGATTCGGTAACGGTGCTTCAAGTTTTCTTTTTGCTGGTGGTATGGAAAGAACAATCGGTGAAATTCATGAACATATTTTTTTAAATTATCGTTACAATTTGAAAAATGCTGACGATTACCAGTTTGGTAATGTTTTTGGTTACACTGCTGGGTTTGGTTATCCTTTAAAAAAACCGGTGAAACTATCTAAAAATTTGATTCTCCTTGGTGATTGGAAAATATTTGGTGAACTTAAAGGCTGGTACCATACTGATGATTCAAGTAAAGGAGTAAGCCAAGCCAATGCTTATCACGAACTTTATTTTTGTGCCGGGGGAAAATACAAAAGTAAATGGGGTAAATACGCAGGTTCTTTACTTTTTGGTTTAACTGAACAAAGTTATTCTTACCAGATTTATTTAAGTGCCCGCTATTAAATTTGTTAATATGTTCATAAGTTGATAAGTTAATAAGTAAGGACTAAAATCTGCGTAATCCGACTTGAAAGGTCGTTGCGAGAGCCAATGTCCATTGGCTCGTGGCAATCTCGAATTAAGTTTCGGGATTTCTCGCTTCGCTCGGAATGACACTTTGTGTCATCTGTGTAATCTGCGTTCATGAAAATCGTTGCTATTGTTAACCAGAAAGGTGGCGTCGGAAAAACTACAACCGCAGTAAACCTTGCTACCTCGGTAGCACAATTTGCAAAAAATGTGCTACTCATTGATTTTGACCCGCAAGGAAATGCAACCAGTGGTTTAGGAATTGAAAAGAATAGCCTAAAAAAAACAGTTTATGATTTGATTTTAGATGAATCTTCCTTCTCCGAAGTAATTATTTCTACCCCGGTTGACTTTTTGGATTTAATCCCGGCAAATCTTGATTTAATTGGTGCGGAAATTGAATTAGTTAACCTTCCTGCCCGTGAATATAAATTAAAAAATGCTTTAGAAAAAATACCCAGGGTTAATCAACCCCGCTTCGACTCGGAAGCGAGGCGAGCCCTTTATGATTACATTTTTATTGACTGTCCACCTTCTTTAGGTTTACTAACGCTAAACGCTTTAACTGCAGCAAAAAGTTTTCTTATTCCCTTATCTTGTGAATATTATGCTCTTGAAGGGTTAACTCACCTTTTAAAAACGGTAGATTTAGTTCGGGATAATTTAAATCCTGACTTAGTCCTGGAGGGAGTATTATTAACCATGTATGATAGCCGAGTAAAACTTTCCGAACAGGTCAAAGAAGAAGTAGAAAAATTTTTCCAAGATAAAGTTTACCAAACGATTATTCCAAGAAATGTGCGTCTTGCCGAAGCACCAAGTTTCGGTAAACCAGTTTTACTTTATGACCCGAACTCTAAAGGTGCCTTTGCTTATCTTGATTTAGCTAAAGAAATTTTAAACACGAATTTACCCCGTTAGAAAAGATGGGACTTTCTAACGGGGTTGACACGAATAGAGAATACAAATTTACACGAATGAATAAAATTCGTGAACATTCGTGAATGTATTCGTGTTCATTCGTGATTAAGTAAATGAGAAGAACTGACGGGAAAATGGCGCGAACAACAAAATATTTTAAAAACCTGCAAAGGTTTAAAGTTCGTCCTTGGCGAGCGCGTCAGGTAGTGCCCCCGATTACAAAAAAGAAAAAAATGTAGAAACAAGTCTTCAGACCTGTTGCCTCAAAAAATGTAGCGGCGCCTGCCCGCCCCGCCAGACAGCCGTCGGGCTGGCAAGTCTTGGCAGGCGGAGACTTCAGTCCGCCCAAAATGTAAAAACAGGTCTTTAGACCCGTGAAAAAGGAGTAATTTATGAATGAAATTATGAAAAAAGGCAGGAAAGAAGCTAAAATTGGTTTAAAGAGTGAAGAGGAGATTGTAAACCTCATTAACTCCACCACAAAATTCAGGAATTCAATTAAGGAATCTTTAAAAAATCTTAGTTTTAATCTACAAAAAGAAATTAAGGCACGCAAAGATGATATGAAGACTAACATTTATATAGAAAATGATTTAAAGATCGGTGTTAGTATAAAATCCAGTACCAAAACAAGTTTTCATCAGATAGACAGAAGATGGCTTGAAAAGTGGAAAGAAATACTTGCGATGCCTGATGAGATTTTCATAACTTTAAAAGAAGCCATACTTAGGATTGCCCGGAACTCAAAGGACTATTTTATACTACCAAAAGACAGAGACAAGATAAAGGATTTTTTCGCAATACATGTTAAGTATATAATAAATGAAATTTTCACTCACGGAGAAAAAGATTTAAAAATCCTAATGATAAATGACAAAAGAAAACAAAAACTTTACCTTTTTAGAATGGGAGAAGTGGTTAACTTTCTAACCGCGGATGCTCAAAATAATCTTGATTTTAGCCCTAAAGGTATAATAGAATTTGGCAGTTTTGTAACTGCACAGAGGAAAAGTGGAAATAGTTTTAAGATAACTATCCCGAAAGTGGAAATAGTTTTAAGATAACTATCCCGAAAACTGATTGGAAGCATCCTGGTAATCAATTACAGTTTAAATTTTCACCATTAAAGTTCGCAGAAGATATTGAGAAAAACAACAAGATTAAATACGAGGTAATTAACCTGTTAGAATATGAGAAATAAAAACTCAATACTTTGTTTAGCAAAAGTAAAATTTGATTTAAGAGACCCGGACGAGTTTTATTTTGCTCAAAGAGAAATAGATAGTCTATTAGGCACAAAGACAAAATTTGTTAAAACTATCGCTTCCCTGATTAAAGAAGAACCGTTCAACTTACTTGATGATGAAGTTGTTCATTTGATTACTCGGTTAGTCTATATGGGTGAAGGACAAGGATCTTTGGCGGAGATGCCTGTTCGAGAAATAGTAAGTATCGTAAAAAGGGCAACTTTTTTCAAAGAAATTTATGTTATTCTTGAGGCAGATAGTAACGAAATGTTGAACTTATTAAACGAAATTGGTGTAGTAATCAAAAGTGAACAATTAGAGAATAAGAAAATAGACCCAAATCCTTATACTCAAATCTTCTTAAAGAACTCACTAGAGCAGAATAAATTGGTAACAATTAGATTTTTACCTTTTCAGACACTTTTTGAATATGCTACTGAGGTGAAGAAATTACCAGCGGCAGTTTTTCGTCCTAAGAATAGTGAAAATTGGAAAGATTACTTTAAAGAAAAAGAAGAAGGAATTGAAAAAGGAATAGACGAATTGCTTACGCATCTAAAAACAGGGTATTATCGCTCTCCGCACTTTGGACTGGGGAAAAATTACATTGGTGATTTTGTGGATTGGGCTTCTACGGATTTGCGTAAACCATTTCTTCATTATCTTCATAAATATAAAGGAAAAGGAGACCCGAGAATTTCTCGTGCTTTAATAAATCTACTTGAGGTTAAAGAGGGAAACACCATACTTGACCCTTTTGTTGGTTCGGGAGCATTTATTGCCGATGCTCCAACGATGGGTATAAATGCGATTGGTGTTGAAGTTCTAAATATCGCTACTTTAATCAGTACAGTTAAATGTAATCTTAATCTCAATCTTGAAGAATTACGCAATCAGATAATTCGCTTGTTTATTCTCTTAGACAAAGAAAGATTTATCCTTTCGGAAATCAAAGACGAAAAGTCTCGGGGCGTAAAGCCTCGTGGAGGCCACGCCTCTTTACGAGGTAGAGACCTCGTCTCTTTACGAGAAGAAAAAAATGCTCTGGAAGTCAAGTTAAAAAATATTCTCGGCGATACCCGGTTGTATCAGAATATAGCAAAATTTTTAGATAAAATTTTGCTGGTCAAAGAGAATATAAAAGGAATTCGTAACGATGAGATAAAAAAATTTTTCTTAGTTTTGTTAAGTCAACAAATCGTTGAATATTCCGAAAAAAACCGAGGTTACGATTTTGTTAACTCATTCAAATCCTATGTTGAAGACCGATACCTTATTTTGCATGCAACAAAAAAACTTGCTGAAATTTTGAAAGTTGATTTTACGAAAGCCCAAACTAAAATTGTCAAAGGCGATGCAACCAATCTCTCAATGATTAAAGACAATTCTATTGATGGTATCCTTACCTCACCACCGTATTTTGATGCTTTGGATTATATCGGTAATAACAAACCTTCAATTATTATTTTAGGATTAAACGGAGATTTAACTTGGGAATCAACAAAAGAAATCTACGAAGGAAAATACCGAGATGAAAAAACTATTCAGCAGATTCTTCCTTTTATGGTTAGAGAGGGTTATTCTTCAATTAAATTACCCGAATCAAATATTAAATTAATTAATCTACTTCACGAGTCGGGACGAATAGGTAAATCTAAAACTGTGGAAAACTATCTCAAAATGATGTCCCTCTCATTTAAGGAATGCTACCGAGTCTTAAGACCAAAAAAATATTATCTGATGGTAATCAGCAAATACCATACTTGGATAATTAATGGCGAGGAAAAGATAATTGATACTTCGTCAGTTTTAGCTGATTTAGGTAGCTCGGTTGGATTTAAAGTAGTTGATGTTATTGAACACGGTCTCTCCAAAGCCGATAAAGGTAAAATCGGAGTAGAAGACATTTTAGTCTTTCAGAAATAATAATTTAAAAAATGTAGCGGCGGACTAAAACCCGCCAAAAAAAGAGATAATCCAAAATGTCTAAAATTTTCTTAAAATCTTGCGAAAAATGGATACTGAGATTAAAAATTTCATTATAAACAGATTAGAGTCTGGGGAATATCCCCTGACCAAAAATTGTTTTGGTAAATATATAAAATTTCTATTAGAGCAAAACAATTACGAAGATTTTGATCTGTTTAAATGCTATGAAGAGAACGAAAAAAAGCAATTGGAGGAAATTGAATCAAGGTTTAAGGCACTTGAATTACTATTAGAAAAAACACTGTCAATTCTTGGGATAAATGTTGAAGAGTTAATTAGGCAATTCATCCCAAAAGAAGATTTATTAAAAGACCAACCAGACAAATTTTTTGATGTGCTGAATGAATTAAATACTATCATTAAGTTACATGAAAAAGGTTTTTCAGAAGTTAGACGACCCAATAAGAAAGGAGCAGACTTTGTAGCCCGATACAATGGAGAAAAAATTGCCATTGAAGTTAAGACCATTAGACCTGACAAGAAAATAAAGACAACCTCTATACCACTTCCTGCTCATCATGAAGAAAAAGCAAGAATAGGAACTGGCTTAGCATACAGAATTGGTCCAAAAGAAAACGATAATTCTTTAGAAAACGAAAATAAAAATACTTTAGATGAAATGTTATTTGAAAAAATAAACGAGATTTTACCAAGAATAAGTCAGCAATTGGAAGATACTGCCGAAAACGAACAATGCCAAAAGAAACTCTTGGCACTCTGGATTAGAAAAAGAGCCACAGCAAGTCTTTTAGAAGAGAATACTTTTGGAGAGATTGTTCGCAAAATTAAAGAGATTTGTCCTAATATTGATTATTTTATATTTAACGGTTACTATTGGTATCCAAATTTATAGAAGTATTATTCCCAATTTTCACAGGTTAAATTTTGAAAACAGAAGTTGAAAAGTGAAAAATGATAGAGAACAACAAATTAGATAAATGGATATATCGTGAGCACACTCGCGTAAAACATATACTTTTGCGGAAGTATCTTCGTCCATGGATTACTATTCTCGGGAAGCGATACGATCGAATATGCTATTTTGATGGTTTTGCGGGTCGCGGAGAGTATGTTGGGGACGTACCCGGTTCACCTCTTGCTGCGATTCAAACTGCAGAAAATTTACTTGACTATTTTGGCGAACTTGTATGTGTTAATATAGAAAGGAACCCTGATAACTTCGAAAATCTTTGTAGCGTGCTTCAGGAAAAACTTGCTGGTTTACGGAAAATAAACGAACATGAATTTAACTATAGAGATAAAATAAAGATTATTGTTATCAATGGAGAATTTGCCACTGTTATATCTGGTATTGTCAAAGAAGTTGGCGCACGGCTCGCTCCGTCCTTTTTCTTTGTTGACCCTTTTGGTTTTAGTGGGGTACCCTTTGATGTAATCAAGGATATCCTTTCAATACCCAGAACTGAGTTATTCCTTACTTTTATGTACCGAGATATGGCTCGCTTTCTGAGAAAGGACGAACTTGGGTCTCATTTTGTTCAAATGTTTGGAACAGAAGGGTGTCTTGGTATTGCTAATAAAATGTACGGCAGAGAGCGTGAACACGCCCTCAGGAATCTTTATACCGAGCAACTCCGAAAAGATGCTGGTGTCCGTTTTGTGTTTACATTTAGAGTATGTATGAGTAAAAAAGTGCAGACCCTTTATTACCTTATTCACGCTACGAACAACTTCAAAGGTTATCGGATTATGAAGGAAATTATGTATAAGCAAGCTTCGGATTTCGCTTATCTTGGGCCTGAGGATTCTGTGGGACGTAAACAACTTCCGCTCTTAAAACCCGCTGACATCAGTTTGTTGAAAAAACTACTTTTGGAGACATTTTCCGGGCAGACTTTAGGTTTTGAAGAGATAGAAGAAAAAATTTGTACGGGAAATCCACAAAATCCATACATTGAAAAGCACTTTAGGGATGCTCTCAGGGAACTTGAAACAGAAGAGAAAGTAAAAGTAGAACGCATTACATCAAAAAAGACAGGTTTAACAGGCAATGACAGAATTACTTTTATTTGAAAGAATGTCAAGCCCCAAAATCATGGTTAAACAGCCGGAAACCACTGCCAAAGTTTCAATAAAAAAGTATAAATTACTTGACAATTCAGAACGGGTTTTAGTTCAACAAATTGGTGATGGTTCCATAATCAAAAGGTTTGATAAAACACCTTTTCCACGAAGACCGACTGATGTTATCTGTCCACACTTCTTAGAATTGAAATGGGCTTATGGTTGTCCGTTTGATTGTGCTTGGTGTTATTTGAAAGGAACTTTTCGGTTTCGTCCAGAAGGGATAAGACCTGCGTATAAACCTTATGAAAAGATTGAGTTACACGTCAGAAAATTTTTAGAAAATGTTGATACCCTAGAAATGCTTAACACCGGTGAAATTGCGGATTCGTTAATGAAAGAAAACGGCAATAGACCATTTTCTAAATTTATTATTCCTTTGTTTGAGAAACAGAATAAATACAAGGTGCTTTTCGTAACCAAATCTACTAATATAAAAAATCTTTTAGAAATAAATTCACATAAACAGGCAGTGATAAGTTTCAGTTTGAACGCTAAACCAGTTGCTCAAAATTGGGAAAAGGGGACCCCGGCTGTTCCGGCGCGAATTGAAGCAGCAAAGAAACTGGCGAAAGCAGACTACGTAATCAGAATAAGAATTGACCCGATGGTTCCGATTGAAAATTGGGGAAAACATTATCTTCACCTTGTTGACGAAATATTTTCAAAATTTGTTCCTGAACGGATTACTCTTGGTTCGCTGAGAGGTCTCCAAAGCACAATTAACGGAACGAAGGAAAAGAGTTGGGTAAAATATCTAAAAGAGACTTCAAATTGGGGTAAAAAAATTGAGTTCGCTACTCGCTACCGGATGTATTCAATGGTGATTGGCTATCTAAAACGAAAATATCGTTATGACAAAATTGCCCTATGTAAAGAGACCAAAGCAATGTGGCAAAAATTAGGGATGGATTGTAGAAGAATTAGATGTAACTGTACGCTTTAGGAACAATTACAATTTCTTACAGGGTTAGATTTTGAAAACAGAAGTTGAGAAAATGATTTATCTGCGGTAATCTGCGTTCTCTTTGTGTCATTGCGAAGCCAATATAATCGACGTCTGCGGTAATCCGCGTTTAAGTGAGGAGGAAAAAGAAATGCATCAGGCATTGGGGAAAGGATTAGAAGCATTGATACCAAAAGCACAAATTACGGAGAAATTGCCAATCGGTGAACAAATTGTCAAAATTCCGATTGAAAAAATTAAGCCGAATCGGTATCAACCGAGAAATGAGTTTAAAGAAGAAAATTTAACTGAATTAGCCAATTCAATTAAAGAGAAAGGTCTCTTACAACCATTAATCATTTCGCCAGGTATAATTTCTGGTGAATACGAACTAATTGCCGGGGAAAGAAGATTGCGGGCAGCAAAACTTGCTGGATTAAACGAAGTGCCGGCAATCATTCGTACAGTGAACGAACAAGAAAGATTACAAATCTCCTTGATTGAAAATCTCCAGCGTGAGGATTTAAATCCAATTGAAGAAGCGAAAGCGTTCAAACGTCTCATTGAAGAGTTCGGTCTCACTCAGGAAGAGTTAGCCAGGCGCCTCGGTAAAAGTCGCGCTTTAATCGCCAATACATTGCGTCTTTTAAACTTACCCCAGGAAATCAGGGAAGCGGTGATAAGCGGAACTATTTCTTCTGGACATGCGCGTACCCTGGTTGGTCTACCCGTAGAAAAAATGCAAAAATTAGTCCAACGAATCATCAATGAACGGTTGAGTGTAAGAGAGACAGAAAAAATAGTTGAAAGGTTTAAAGTTGAAAGTTTAAAGTTAAAACGAAAAAAGAAAATTTTACCCGAATTGCTCTCTCTAAGCGAAGAACTGCAACATCTCCTCGGAACAAAAGTAAAAATTAAAGGAAACACAAAAAAAGGTAAAATTGAAATTTACTATTACTCTCTTCCTGATTTAGAACGGTTAATTAAGTTAATCAAAAAATAAACCCCGCACCTCTTATACCCTGAAGGAGGAGCGGGGTAAACTCCGCACCCTTTTTATCTTTTCCTGTTTAGGCTGGCCGGTACCTAAAAAAGTGCGGGATATGTATTAGTAAGCAGGATTATCCCACCACAGTATCGCCATTGTGGTGGGATTATTCACTCAAACTTGAATCTTTTTTCAGAGAAAAGTTTAAAACAAACATCTACGATTTGAGAATCATAAAGAATACCCTTGTTCTGTGAAATTTCTTCCAACGCTTTACCGATACCGAGAGCCGGGCGGTAAGGTCGGTGAGAAGACATTGCCTCAATGACATCGGCTACACTTAAGATTCTTGCTTCTAAGAGAATATCTTTACCGAAGAGACCTTGAGGATAACCAGAACCATTCACTCTTTCGTGATGCTGAAGCACGATTTGGGCAACCAGCCAAGGGAACTTGATTATCTTCAAAATATTAAAACTTACTTCCGGGTGTGTCTTGATCAGGTCGGATTCAATCTTGTTCAATTGACCGGGTTTACTGAGAATCTCAACCGGTATAGATATCTTGCCGACATCGTGAATAACCGCCGCAATGTAGATGACATTAATCTGTTCTTCTGAAAGTGCCATCTCTTCGGCAATCGCACAGGATAATTTCGCTACCCGCTGTTGATGATAAGCAGTGTAAGGGTCTCTCATCTCTACTATTTTCCCCAGGACTAAAAGCGCACCTTCAGTTATTCTTGGTAATTTATCAAAACTTTGCCAAAGTGCTTCTTCTGATTTTCCCAGTTCAGTAATTCGTTCTCGCATTTTTACTATTTCATTTATAAGTTGTCCCTTTGTCTCAGCTCTGCCTTTCATCTTTTCTTACTGAATTTCTTTTTCAAACCCTACCGGTAAAGTAATCAGAAAAGTTGTCCCTTTACCTACTTCACTTTTTACTTCAATTTTACCTTGATGGCGGGAAATAATTCCATGGACAACAAACAAACCTAATCCAGCGCCTTTATCTCTTCCTTTAGTCGTAAAGAAAGGTTCAAAAATGTGTTGCAAATTTTCTGAAGGTATGCCTTCTCCAGTATCGGAAACTTCAATTTCTACAGTTTTTACCATTTGATTATATTTTATTCCGATAATAATTTTATACAATTTGTCTTTTTCTTTAAAAGCATGGAGTGCATTGGTAAAAAGATTAACAAAGACTTGTGTGAGTTCGTCTTCATCACCCTTAAGAGGTAAATCATTATTATAGTTTTTCACAATTTCTAAATTTTTATATTTCGTTTCGTGGTGAATTAATTCTAAGGCATGGTCAATTACTTTAGAAATTTCCACTGGTGCAAAATTTAGTTCTCGGGGACGGGAATAAGTAAGAAGATTTCTGATAATCTTAAGTATCCTTCTTGTTTCTTGTTCAATTTTCTTTAAATCATCATAATGAAGGTCATCTTTCTTCGTTTCCGAGAGGAGAAGTTCAGTATAATTTAAAACTGCAGTTAAAGGATTATTCAATTCGTGGGCGAGAGCCGCAGACATTCGTCCAATGGTAGAAAGTTTTTCTGAATGGGTAAGTTGCTCTTGAGTCCTTTTTAATTCTTCCGCTTTTCTTTGAACCTCAACGAAGGATTTTTCTAATCTCTCAGCCATCTGATTAAACTCTTGCGATAGTTCTTCTATTTCGTAAGCACTTTTTAAGTTCAAACGGAAAGAGGTATTTCCCTTGTTCAGCGTTTTTATTCCCCGGGTAATTTTCTGTAGTGGTTCAAATAACCAACTCCTCAGCCAAAAATGAAAAATAAATCCCATACCAAGTGCGAAAAAAAGTGTCAACATTAACCCGCGACTAATACTTCTGACAACCCGAAAAGGAGTCTCTTCAAAGTGGTAAGCTATTTCTCTTGACTTTTGATATTGAATTTTCTGGATTTGTTCTCTTCCTTCGGGGGAATATACCACCTGGACGAAAATAACTTTTTTCTGGTTTTCTAATTCCTCGAGAATTAGTTTTTCGTGTTTATATTCCATCCAGAGAAATAAAATAAATAAAGAAAGGAAAAATACTATAATCACAGGCAAGATAAACCGTTGTCCTAATTTTTTGCGATAAAACATCGCCTTCCTCCGTCCGAGAGAGAAATTAAGGCGAGAAAAAAACTCTTTTAAGTAATTTCACGAACTGGAACTTGATTGATTGCGGTGATTTATGGGAATTATAACTGAACTTCTATAAAACTGCTCAGGGGAAGCAATTTCCCGTATCTACTGATGAATTCTTTTTCAAAATATTGGCTTGCCTCTTCAAGTTTTGCCTCTTTTTCTACCATTTTCTTACTCAACTCGGTAATCAGCATTTTTATCTCCAAAGGTAAGTCTATAGTTGTATTTTTACCTAAGATTTGTCCCACCGCTCTTTTTAGTTCTTCAAGGTGAAAAGGTTTGATGAGATATTCCTCAGCACCTAAACGCATTGCCTCCACTACAGTTTTTATTTCGGCAATTGCCGAAGTAACAATTACCGGTAAATGAGGGTAAATTTCTTTTATCTTTTTTATTATTTGTAACCCCTCTATTTCTGGCAATTTTAGGTCAAAAATTAGCAAATCCGGCTTTTCCTGCTCAATTTTTTCAATTACTTCTTTCCCCTCTTCAGCAGTAACAATAACATACCCATCTTCTAAGATTTCAGTCAATGCCTTCCGTACATTTACTTCATCATCAACAACCAAAATTTTTTCATTCATCGACTTTTTTCCTCCCGGAATTTATCAAAACAAAAATCATAGTTATAGCAAACAAAAAAATCTTTAATTCAAGGGGAACTCCATTGAACATCCCAGTAAAACTTGCTTCCTCCGCCCGACGACCAGTGTGCCGAGCAAGTTCAACTGTCTCTCTTCTTCGCTTGAGTTCTGTATAGTCATGGTTATGGTTAACGCCGTTACAAATTTGAACTGCATGAAATAATTCATGTGCATCGGTGTATGTCTTCACTAAATCCAAATCATTGTCAATGTTTATGTAACTTTTAGATATCCGTACTGTTTTACTCTGCGGAGTAGTTTTTCCCAGGTCAATTGATTGCATTTCGCCGTTTATTCCATAAGTTTTCCGTAATTCAAAAACATTTACCGTGTAAGGTGTAGAAGGCATAGAATAACCCAAATCGGCAATAATTGTCCAAGAGTAATTTTGAAAACAGAGTGCTACTGTTTCAATATAATCAGGAACTCCATCTAAATCTGCATCGGCTGGGTTAACCCCGTGAATACCGCTAATGGTATACTTAATCACAAAATTTCCATAAGAATAAGTGCGCTCTAAGGGTGGAATTGGTGTTTTAGAGGTAACAATTTCAGAATGTTCTTGGACCTTAATGTATTTTCTTATTTCATTTTTTGTTTGCGAAGATAATCTCGGCCAATTCTCCTGAAGTTCAAGCCATAAGCGTGTTCCGCAGGGCTCAGCAATTCCTGAACGAAATTCTCCTGGAAGTTTATCCGGTGCGAAACGGCGCCAGACTTTATAAAGCAAGCCTTGTTCGGAGGAAATTCTCCCTTCTTTAACTGCCTCTTCAATCAAAACATAAGAAATAGAGTTAGATGCACTTATTTCATTTTTTAAGAACACACCAACCACAATTACTAATAATAAACTGATTAGTTTAATTTTTTTCTTCATTAAGTAATACCCTCCTGCCCACAATTTAAAACTACAAGCACTAAATTGGTGACCGTCTATTTATGGAGCAAAAATTATGCCAAAATGAAGAAATCCCTTTAATTGCTCAATTTTAGACAAAAAATGTAGATGAGAGAGGAATTTTAGCACAATTTCTTGTGCAACTACGCTCAAGTTGGAAGGTTAATCAGGAAAGTTGTTCCTTCGTTCGGTTTACTGGCCACTTCAATTGTTCCATTATGTTCCTTAATGATTTGTTTAACGATGGCTAAGCCTAAGCCGGTGCCCCCTTCCTTGGTGGAAAAAAATAGGTTAAATATGTTTTTCAAATTTCCCTCGGGGATACCCGAGCCGGTATCGGAAAATCTTATCTGCAGTTGTTGACTGGTGGGATTATTCAAAAGGATAGTAGCAATAGTGAGCGAACCTCCCCGTGGCATCGCTTGTAAAGCATTGAGGGTAAGATTCAAAAAAACCTGTTTCATTTGTTCCGGATTAACCAAGATTTCAGGTAAATTTTTCTGGTATTTTTTAATCACTCTAACCTTATTTTTAGAGATTTCATTTTCCATAAAAAGAAGAATTTCGTCAATAATTTTTACAATTTTTACTGGTTGATTCACTTCTTTGCTCGGACGACTAAAATCAAGAAGTTCATGAAGAATATTTTCCACTCTTTCTAATTCTTGAGGAACAACCTGATTATATCTTTCTTGAAATTCCGGGTCATTAAATTTTTTTGGGAAAAGTTGAGTAAAAGTTTTAATCGCAACAAGCGGATTTTTGATTTCATGAGCGATACTTGCGGCTAAAGTTCCCAGAGCAGATAGTTTATCTGCCCGATGCAAATTTTTTTCTAATTCACGCATTTCTTCATAAAGGCGCGCATTTTCTAAAGCGATTGCCGCTTGATTAGTCAAAGTAGTAAGAAATTCCAAGTCATCCGCAGTAAACATTTCCCCGGACATTTTGTCACTCAGATTAAAAATACCAACTAATTCATCTTTTATTTTTAAAGGGATAGATAAGCCCGCTTCCAATTCTTTCAATTTGTTAAGAGTTTGGGTAATTTCTTCGCTGGGGATAAATTCTTGTCGGGAAAGATGAAATTCAAATTCTTCACGGTTAAAAATCCCTCCTTCTTTTAGCCAACGATATAAAAAATCATCTTTCTCAAAGTAGATTTTCTCAACAGTTTCTTCATTTAAACCCTTGGTAGTGTTGATTTTGAATTTACCACTTTCTTTTTCATTCAGGAAAAGTGAACTTTTGGCAATATGTAAAGTTTTCATCACCGTATTGATGAACAAATTTAAAATTTTATCAACTTCAATAAGTGAACTCAAAGCCCAAGTAAATTCTTTAATTATTTTCTGTGGATTATATTTTTCTTTAAAGAAGAGTTTATCTACCGTGGAACGGATTCTATCTTTCAAAGGTTGAAAGATAGCCGCAATGACCGTTGCCGCAAAAGCATTTACCAAAAATGAACCCTGAGCAAAAACGGTCGTCCCAAAAATACCCTGAAAAATACCCACCGTAAGAATATAAATCCCGGTAATTGCTCCGACTAAAGTAGCATAAGTAAAACCCTTACTAATGACTATCTTTATATCCATCAACTGATGTTTCACTATAGTATATGTAAATATACTTGTATAAAGTATAGTACTGAAGCCACCTATCGGATATATTCCTATTCCTAAACCGAATAATGTATTTGGTACAAGTCCTAAAATTGTACCTAAAACAGCAGCTAATAGGAAATATCTTAACTGATTTTTTTCGTGAATTGATTTTGTCTCTTTATAGGTCCTAAATACAAAGATCATACCATGGAATGACCAAAATAAAAGATTCAATAAAGACAAAATGTATAGCGTCCCAAATTTAGGAAAATATGTCCAATTTCTTTTTACCATTTCAGTTACAAAGTAGCCGGAATAATTGATAATAGTAAATATTAAAGAAATGCTATATGAGACGTAAATCAACCTTTTTGTTTTATTATTAATGTTCCGAGTTAAAGCCAGCATAAAATGAAAAAATGTTGAAGGAATAAACAAAAAACCAATACGTAATACTTTTCCAAAAAACATTGCAACCGAGTATATCTTAATGAG